>Ga0208373_1000168_pt1 | contig 122738 bp, 115 predicted proteins | sample RifOxyC2_FD_184036 | JGI IMG/M metagenome (GOLD analysis project Ga0208373, IMG submission 184036) | Soil microbial communities from Rifle, Colorado - Rifle Oxygen_injection C2 (SPAdes) | ecosystem: Environmental > Terrestrial > Deep subsurface > Rock core/Sediment | place: Rifle, Colorado... | reverse complement strand
AATAGGGTTTAACGAGAACGATACCAGCAATATCTGCGGCGATAACAGCCTCAATGTTATTGGCATTGGTTCAAAGAACCATTCTAGTATTACATATACACAGATCGCTTTTACAGACACTGCCACTACCACACGGGATTTGCATATACAGGCTGGTAGCATTGCCCGTAATGCCGGAGCTGATTTAGGTTGTTATTTTGTGACCGATATTGATGGCGGTGTCCGCGTGCAGTGGGACATTGGGGCAGATGGCTATGGCATAGGCATGGCAAAGAGGGCCAGAGAGCAGCAGGCGCCAAAAGAAGAGTATCCCAAGGTATTTGCGCTGCACCAGAACATGCCAAACCCGTTTAACCCGACAACGATTATCTGGTATGATATTCCCTATCGTGAGGGTGGCCAGAACAGTCATTTTACGCGGCTTGAAATATTCAATATTCGTGGCCAGCTTGTACGTACCCTGGTAAATGAAATAAAAAAACCTGGCTATCATTCTGTTATTTGGGATGGTAAATCGGATAATGGCAGAACACTCGCCAGTGGTCTATATATCTATCGGATAATAGCGGATGATTTCATCCAAAAACGTAGAATGTTGCTGGTAAAATAATGAATATAAAGACCTCACTCCATTGCACTATGTACGGGGCGAGACGTTCACTGAAACAAAGGACTTAAAGTAATGCAAACAAAACCCCTTCTCTTCATCGCAGGCCCGTGTGTCATTGAATCCAAGGCACTCTGCTTTGCCATTGCGCAGGAACTCAAGGCTGTTTCTGAAACACTCAATGTTCCCGTTGTTTTCAAAGCGTCATTCGACAAGGCAAACAGGACATCGAAAGATTCCTTCAGAGGATTGGGAATCAGGCAGGGACTTGAAATACTCAATTCCGTTAAAAAAACATTCGGCCTCAGGGTGCTGACCGATATTCACACGCCAGACCAGGCCGCGATAGTCGCGAAAGTTGTTGATATCATCCAGATACCCGCGTTTTTGTCCCGCCAGACAGACCTGATTATTGCCGCCGCGAAAACAGGAAAGACAATAAATATCAAAAAGGCCCAGTTCGCCGCTCCCGAAGATATGGAGCAGATAATAAAAAAAGTTCTTTCAACCAACAATAAAAAAATCATGCTCACTGAACGGGGCGCATCATTCGGGTATCACAACCTTGTCGTGGACATGCGCGGCCTTCCCCTCATGCGCTCATTGGGTTTTCCAGTCATATTCGACGCAACACACGCAGTGCAGAGACCGGGCATGGGCGGAACTGTTTCATTGGGAGACCGCGACATGGTCGCGCCCCTTGCACGCGCAGCCGCTGGTGCGGGCGTTGACGGGTTCTTTCTGGAAGTGCATCCTGACCCTGCAAAGGCGAAATCCGATGCTGCCACTTCATTCCCTCTGCGGCAGTTAGCATCTCTCGTGAAAACCCTGATAAAAATTGACGCTGTTTCGGGCGCACGAAAATAAATTTTCCTTGCCAAACTACATAACTATTTGTATTTTACCATTATACACGATAAACTCAGGAGGGTGTTTGTGGGAAACATTACCAAGCAGGACATAATCGCCGATATTTCAAAGGGAACAGGTCTTACGCAGGCCGATGTCAAACTCGCAGTCGAAGAATTCCTCACTGTTGTCTCCGACACTCTCATTGAGGGTAAAAATATTGAAATCAGGGGCTTTGGAACCTTTCTTACCAAGGTCCGCAAACCCCGTCCTGCACGCAATCCAAAAACAGGTGAAATCGTTCCGCTTCTCGAACGGATTGTGCCGCTCTTTAAATTCAGCACTGATCTTAAAAAACGGATCAACAGGCCGGGAAGCGAAAAACCCCAGGCCAGCCAGCAGGGCAGCGCACAAAGTGCGGGCGAAGCAGCCATTTATTAAATCGAAAACAGGTTTCCTTCTTTTTTCCTGGTTTCTTTTTTTCCTGACCATCCCGGTATATTCTTTTTACAACAACAGGAATAATCCTGATATTGGCTTTTCCGTATTCACCACACCCCATTTCAAGTTCGTTTATCAGGAAGGTTTGGACTCCCTTGCGCTTCGCGCGGCATCCGTAGCTGAAGCAGCGCTGCCTGCCATTTGCGAGGATCTCCGCGTCAATGCCGGGAACACTCTTCCCGAAATAACCGTTATTCTCACGGACATTGACGATATCAGCAACGGGTTCTCCAGCCCCTTAGGCCACACCATTGAACTTTTCGCCCACCCCATGCTGCAAAAAACCACTGGCTCTCTGGGCTGGATAGACCGCGTCATGGTCCATGAACTCACCCACCAGCTCACCTATTGCGCGCTGCGCCGCGGTTTTGGCATATACAGCGAGGGGTTTTTTACCGCCTTTCTGCCCACGTGGTTTCTGGAAGGGATTGCGCAATTTGAAGCAGAGGAATGGGACAAAAACAGGGAGTTTCTCCTGCGCAGCTGTTACAATAAATTTCTCTTTCTCGATCGCGACCACCTCTATGGTTTCATTACCGGCGATTATGTCAGCACCAGGCTGCTGTACGAACAAGGCCATTCGCTTTACCGGTTTCTAACCAGCAAGTCGGGCAGGGACATTGGCGGAAAAATACTGGCAAACATGGGCCTCTTTAATCCCGTGTTCAGCAGCGCGCTAAAAAAAACAACAGGAGCGTCCGAAGCGCAGGTTATGATGGCCTGGCGCCTTGCGCTTGAGGAAGATTATCCGCTCGCAGGGACCGGTACCAGGGTTAACCAATACGCTGGAGAAACCAACCATGCTGTCTCTTCCATCATGGAACAGGTTTTTTATCTGAGGCGCCGGGAACAGGGATTTTATTTCACGGGCATGGAACGCATTGATGTGTACGAGCAGAACCTCTATTGGTATAGTCCGAACAGCGGTCTTATAAAAATCGACGGTCCTGGAATTGGTCTCTTTTTTGACATGCAGGACAACACCCTTTTTTACAGTAAAATGGTCCGTCATACAAGCGGTACCCTGGTCAATCTTCTCTTCAAGGCTGGCCAGAAGGGCCGTGTGCAGTCTCTAAACAATGTGCGCGGAGAAGAGCCCTGTGTACTGCCTGGGGGAAGAATCGCCTTTGTCAGGTTTGCTTCGGGCCTCAGTACCCTCTATTCCTGCGACACGCTGGGAAACGATGTCGCCCAATTCGAACTTCCCGACAGCATTGCCCAGGTTTTCAAGCCGCAATATGCGCGCGACCGTATCTATTTTTCAATCATCGAGTTCTCCGGTGAAAGAAAAATCGCCTCCCTGACCGTGGATGGCGGCGATTATCGTATTGAAATCGAAAAACACGGGACCGACGTACGATTACCGTGGGTTGCGGAAAACGGCGTCATGGCCTATCTCTCGAATAAACACGGCCCCTTTAACGTGGTTGTGCGCGATACTGCGGGCAACGAGAAATGGGTGAGCGCAGACCCCTATGGCGTTTTTGCACCGGTCCTGACCAAACACGCTGATTCGGTCATAGTGACCGGCCTGCGCACTGAAGAGGCTGATTTTTCCCTCTCGTGTTTTTCCCTGTCAACGGATGAAACCAGGGATCCCGCCGGCTGGAACATGGATCTTTCCTGGAAAAATATATCCGCCATAGACCACACCCGGTTCGAAGCGGAAATCGAAGATATGCCTGAAGCAACAGGTAGCGCCTACCATGCGGGAGCGCACCTGCGCCCCCTGCTGGCGTATCCCTATTTCAAGGACTTCTCAAATGAGAGCATGACGAAACCAGGGGTCAGGGTCCTTATGGCCGATCCTCTTGAAAAGCACTCCTTTGCCGTGGAAGGTTTTTACTGCCGCTCAAACAATCAGGCCGGCGGTGAGGTTGACTACTGGAATACCACGCAAAAAGCCACGCTTCACTTTTCCCTGGCGCGAAATTTTATCACCACCGAGGAACGCTACAACGACCGTCTTTTTCTGCGAACCATCGAAGGCCAAGACGCTGGCGCCATACACTGGTCACTGCCTATAGATATGAATGCACCTGCGCCGCTATCACAGCATGTTTCAGCGGGATTCTCAGTGCAGGAACGGGGTTTTACCTATCAATGGTTCGATCCGGCAAACCAAACAATCTATTCGAAATTCACCGCAGCCAGGGACCGATCGCTTCCCTTTTCCCTTGGATATGCGCTCTCGTGGGTCAGAAACTACACAGGCCTGCCTCTACACCCACTCGACGCCTATGCGTTTTCAACATCATTGAGCGTCGCGGACACGCTTTGGGGAAGCGACGTGATCTACCGTCTTGCGGCAGCTACCCTCCAGACGTCCACGGAAATAGGCGTAACCTACCACACCGTTTATACGCAATGGGCAAGCGCGGCCCTTGTGGGCAGGACAAACACGCGCCTCTCTGTTCCGGCTGAACATCTGCCGCGGGGAAAAACATTTGACCGCTGGCCCGTTGCCATGCAGTATGGCGCGTTCACAGCCGAATACAGGATTCCGCTGGTACGGGATCTTGGCTTCTCCCTCTTTGGTTTCTATTTTGACATGCTTTCAGTGGCTGGTTTCTGGGACAATCTGTTCATTGCCATGGACAACCCCTTCTGGTGGACCGCGGGAATCCAAGCCCGCCAGCGGATCTATTTCCTCGGTAAGGAAACAGTGCTTGCGGGATTCGGGCTTGCATACGACCCGGACGCTGCAGGCCACTTTTCCTTCTTCATGAATGCGGGCACGGGCTTTTAGATAGCCTCTTGCCAGTAACCCTTTTTTATTATTATAATTAGTCTTACATCCATTTATTCTTGAAATCTTACCAAGGAGAGTCCATGGGTATACAAAAAAAGTTCCTTCTCCTATTGCTGGCCTGGGGGGCGCCAATGGCGTTTTCCCAATCGCTCGACCTTTCGTTGAACGCGGAACAAAGCAGGGCAATTCTTGAAGGCGGTATTTCGTACGACATACTGCGGTACCCTACCGATGTGTCGTTCGATTATCCCGAAGGCCACCTTTCATTCAATGTGCCTCTTGACCTTACCACCAGCCAGTTTGAAATGCCGCTTGAAGGTGTGGATTCATCTTTTGCCCCGCGCATTGGCGCCCGTCAGAAGGTCAACTTTTCCTTCCGCATCAATGTTCCCATGCTTGGCGGCGTAGTTTCCTATTCCCAGACTGAAAACGTGAATTTTGGCTTCAATATGAATCTGGGCAGCATTATTGGCATGGACACTGTTACCCCCATGGAAGACATGGGCAATCTCACCCTTTCGCTTAAAGGCGCAATCAATGCGCCTATTAGATATCGTATGGGGTGGCGCACCCAGACCTTTGGCTATGCCTTCAAGCCCACCAAAAACATGGTCCTGGCCTTCAACCTGCACAAGCACCTTTTTGAATTGGATGCAAACGGCATTGTGAACACCAATATTCTGGGCAATGTAGGCATCGACATATCCAATCCCGCCATTTCAAAGGACCTGGGTATAAATTACAGTGAAAACGACGTCTTTGGCCAGGTACGCGGCAATTTTTCCGGTTCAGCCTGGTCGCCCGCCTTTGGCCTCAAATGGTGGCGGCTCACCGCAACCGCTCGTTTGGGCGTCAATACAAAGGTGAAAGGCCATTTTCTCATGAAATGGAAACTTCCCTTCTTCATCGATCCCAACCCAAAAAGCTTCAAAGTCGAGGAAGACCAATTGTTGATCACCGACATTCCCCAGGACGACAGCGGCAATGTGAATGTCTCGGAACTCATGAATAAAATGCAGACGCTGGAAGGAAAACTCGACCGCGCTGAAACCGACAGCTTCAAAATCGACACCAAAACCGACCTCGAATTCTCAATCCCTTCAGGATATACGCTCTCTTTCGATCTCATCCGTGACCACCTCTCTTTTTCGTATACCTATGTACGGGGCGCCATCTCCGCATATCACCAGGACGAACAGGGCGTCACGGACCTCAACCTCGGGTTTGAAGTGAACCATGTCATGCTCATGAACCTTTCACTTTTCAGGGCAAACCTCACGGTAGGCGCCTTTGTCATCGACTTCTACGAAATGAACAAGAAGAACTGGCTCTCCGAAAGCGCGGGTATCGACATTCTCGGCGGAGTGCCGGTGCCGGTACTCAACCTCTCGACCACCATCGGCGGGGCGGCGCGCATACTGCTCGAACTCGACATTCTGCCCATTCCCGCGGGTAAAACAGGCATTGTCTATTATTTCTAGAAGAACCCCATTATAAGGAGACACTCCCATGAATATACACACACGCATAGCCTCAAAGATCGCGGCGCGCGCCTGCATGCTGGCGCTCCTGTTGTGGAGCGCGGGGTCTGGCGCAGCCTCGTACACTGTCAGTTGGATATTCCCGCCCACGGGAATCAACGACAGCACAAACGTGCGCGTCGATTTCTATATCAACAACCCGCTCTATTACACGGAAAACGAATCACTCACCATTCTGTACGGGACCGTGAACGGCGGCGGTATCCCGGCCAACTATCCTTACAGCGCCACGCATGTTTTCATGGCCGATACCGCGCTCAGCGATTCCGCCATCGACTCGATTGCCGAAATCAGGGGCGCCGCAATCACCACCAGCGCAATGTACGCGCAAACATACGGGGTTGGCAGTCCCAAGCGTTCCTTCTACTTTTCACCCCGGTTTCAAAAATCAACCACAAACCAAAAAAGCATGACCGCGGGCCGCTTCTACTTTATAGTAACAAACAGGGCGCGGACCAAGGTCTCAACCGAAGCCATGTTCATTGTCGAAACCAACCAGGCCGCGACCATGCTTGCGCCCAAGGACTCCATCAGCGATCTGCTGCCCCTGTTCGAGTGGACCCCGGTACCTGGAGTCCCCTATTATCATCTGCTGCTCTCAGACCAGCCCATTGATTTCTCCACTGAAGGTATATCAAACGCCAGCTTCATCTGGCAGGTCATTTCATCGGGAAACCAGATACGCTACGGATCGCCCGATCCTTCCGGGATTTTTCCCGCACCCCCGCCCCTTACACCCGGCATCCAGTACCAGTGGGTCATGCTCAATAACTATGGCAACACCAAGGAATACACCTCAATACGCGCCTACAATATTCCGAAAATCTTCGTGATCAAAGGAAGTGTGAATGTCACGCCGCCCGACACATCAACCATGAAAACACTGGCAAGCGGCGGCGTGGAGTTGCATAGTTTTTATGATAGTACCGGTATTGTATCGGTCGATACCACGGGTTCTGATTCAATTACCCTTTCCTGGGGGCGCTGTACCGACCCGGCCTTCAATCTGTATAAAATTTATCTGTACAACGTCATATTTGACTCGAGTACCAACTCTGACGCTGGTATAATTATCTGGTCCCGCAATACGCTGGACACCTCGGTCACCATTGAGGCACGGTCTTTTCTAGCCGATTCCGTGCTGCACGAATGGAAGGTCTTTGTCGAAAACACCAGCGGCGCTGGCATTGCTTCAAAGAAAAAAGCCTTCTTTTACAATATTACAGGCATTGGCACAATCCACTACCGTACCCGCGAGATCATCGGCAGCGATACCGTGGCGGTCAAATTCGCCAATGTGGCTATTACCCCGCTCGAGGGCGGCGGCCTGCCCTTTGACGTGCCTACAAACGACCAGGGCATTGGAAGCAAATCAGTGCTCTACGGCACCTACCGGATAGAGGCCAACCCCGATGGCTATGTGCCCATCAGCCGCGACATCACGGTCACCAGTACTGAAACCGACCCCTCTGTCTATTTTACCCTCGAACGCTATTCAGCGGGAATCTTCGGAGTAATCAAGGACAGCCTGAACAATACAATAGCAAACGCAAAAATAACCGCTGTCTCTGAATACCAGGACACCTTTGTCACCTACTCATCGTCAACCGGCAGCTTCGACCTTTCAGTAACGCCCGAGAGCTGGACTGTTTTTGCGGAAAAAGCCGGATACCAGCGCTCCACCGAATACAGCATCACAGTAGCGGCCGATGAAAACAAATCGCCTCCGCCCTCGGGAGCGGTTGTGCTGCGCAAGTTTAAAAACCTGATTTCAGGCAGCGTCACGAACAGCGTAACGTATAAACCCATCATCAACGCATCGGTGACACTCTCGCGAAACGGATCGTTCATCCGCACTGCCTATTCGGACAATTCGGGCAACTACTCCTTTTCAGTCGACCAAGGCACCGGATATGGGCTCGAGGTATCGCGCGAAGGCTTTTCGAGCCGCATTATATCCAACATCTCCGTTGCAGGCAACGTGACTTACAATGTTTCGCTAGCCTCGGGCATCGGCATGATCAACGGCATTGCCTACGTCACCTCCCACCACCTTTCCGCAACCACCAACTCTTTTGTGACAAGCGGACGTGAAGGGGTTGTTGTGGCCGCCATTTCAGCGGCCCGCGACACTGCGGCAAAAGGGGTGACATGGCGCGACAACACGTACAGTCTTTCGCTTCCCGCCGGGACCTATACCCTTGTTTTTTCCGGGGACAACCTGATCACCGATTCCATCAGTGTCCTGGTGACCGCGCTGCAGACGTTGGATACCAATGTATATCTTCAGGAATACGCAACAATCAGCGGCGTCATTAAGGCGCTGGATCTTGCAGGCGCAAATCTCAAGGTCACGGTAACCGCCCAGGGAGGCATTCTGAACGGCACCTATACGGTCCAGTCTGAACTTGCCACAGGCGAATACACCATTCCCCGGCTCGATTCCGGTTCTTATACAGTCACCTTTGGCCAGAATGGATACAACACCAAAAGTGTCACCGTAGGTATACTTGACACTACGATTAGCGGCCGCTCTTACCTCAAATCCGTCCTGGTACCCGACGACACACTCGACGCGGGCGACAAAACCGTGTCCTGGCAGATTGACGCGCTGGGCCAGACCCTTCTGGCAACGAACGACAGCACAAGCCTGGTCAAAATCAAATTCCCCTCGCGCCTCAACCTCGCCTATACGCAGGACTTTACCAACGCGAGCCCGGGAACCTACGTTGTTGGTACCATGGTGATCAATCCTTCGGTCATCAACATCGATTCCCTGTCGCTGACGTTGCTGACCGCCACTACGGACACGACCATCGTCCTCAACCATCCGCTCAAGCACATTGCCCTGGCAATTGCCGATACAGCCGGCCTGACCAACGATACCGTGCGCTTGAAACTCATTGTCGATGATCCCCTGGTCATTGGTACTGACGTGACCTCTGCCGCGGTCTATTACCGCGACCAGTCGGAAAATGACTTCAAGAGCGTCTCGACCTTTACCCGCTCGGGCGACACGCTGGTGTTTAAAGTGCTGCCCACGGTCGACAATTCAGTAATGAAATACTACTTCACCGCGCGGATCGGCTCAATCGCCTACATCAACCGGTACAAACTCTTTTCAACGCGCATACCATCAGCGGCCCGCATCAAATACATCTCTGTTGAACCCTATGCCTGGGACCAGTCGTCTCCCGCCATTCTCCCGTGGAACGCCTCAGTGGCCTTTAGGGTCACCTGCCTTAACGGCTCGTTCTTGCCTGTGGCGCCCAGCAGGGTCTCGTGGAATGCGCCCAACCGGACCGGCCTGACATTCACAAACAGGTCGAGTCAATCAATGAATCTGAGCATTGCCCGTAATACCTCAATAAATGACACGCTGGTAAGCGCAGTCAGGTGCACGGTGGTCGCCACAGGCGGATGGGACACTGTGGTTACCACCTATTTCCTGGTCAAGAAACTACGGATCGATACCCTGCTCATCATTGGCAACAGCTTTGACATTAACTCTGGTGAAGACGCATCGTTTGGCGTGGTGGGCGTTAATATCGATTCCAACCAGCAATTCTCCGCAGTGGCCGCGTGGAGCGCTGACCCTGCGCTTGAAACACCATACGGCTTTGCGATTGATAACAGCGGCACATTCAGGGCGCCATCCCACTACATCAACACAGTAGCTTTAGCGGCATCAGCCTATGGCAAAACCACACAGACGGACCTAAAGATAAAGCAGTTCCTCGCTGCCGGCGATTCATCCTGGGCCGGAAATGGAAACGGCTTCCTGCTGACCATAAGCTCCCGCGTCTTTCCCGATGCGCCGCAGGAATTCTACCTGAAGGAAGCCGCCCTCAATACAGTGGCCGCGCTCAAGGCGGTCCAGCAGACAATCCAGGTGGTAAGCCCGGTCTATACCATGTCGTTCAGCGAGACCTACAACACGGTCCCGGCCGACACAATGAACATATACATCGACATACCCGCCATTGCCCGGGGAAAAGAGATCCTTGTGGGACGCTGGAACCAGCGCGCCACAACCTGGGAAACACAGACAAATGTCGCGTATGTGGATGAAAACCTGGATGTGGCGCCCGTTTCCCGGGCCACCAAGATGCTCTTTAAAACCACAACCATTGGCGGCGCGGGCGATCCTGAAGATGGCGCCGAATACGCGCTTCTGGTCAATTCGATCGACCTGGGCATCTATGCGCTCAAAGTCGGCCCCAGCCCCTTTTCGCCCTTTGTGACCGTCCATGCGCCCAACGAGACCCCATGGAAAGGATGCAGGGTCGAATTCGAGACCGCGTCGCAGAAATCCATCGACGTGCTCTCCGAGGCCACGGTCTTCAATACCGAAGGCAATATGGTGGTCAACCTGTCTACCATGGACGTGGGATCGGGAAAGCTGTCAACCACCGGCGGTTTCTACGGAAGCAAGTCATTCAAGCGCGCCTATGTATGGGACGGGACCAACCGTAATGGCCGTATGAGCCGCAACGGAAGATATTTTATCCGGATCATGGTTGACGACGGCGTTGACCGCGTCTATAGAACCGTTCCCGTGGTGCTCTTTAAATAGGTAAAAGGAGGCAAACAATGAAACATATACTCGCTCTCGCACTGACTGGCCTTCTTGGCGTCCTTCCCGCCTTCTCGAACGAAAAGGAAGAGGAACTGGTACGGCTGGCTGTGCTCGAACTCGAACAGGACAATGCGACCCCCATGCAGGCGTCGTCCGTGTCAAAGGCCCTGCGGGAAGAATTGACCAAGACAGGCATGTACTACGTGCTTTCCGCTGCGGACATGAACACGCGCCTTAACGCGGCGCAACAGAGTATTCCGGCCGAATGTCACACTGAACAGTGCGCGCTCGACGCGGGCCAGACCTTCGCGGTCAGCAAGGTGGTTGTGGGCGAACTGGGGTTTGACGAAAAGGTCTATATCCTGCGGCTCAAGATGTTCGATCTCGAATCCCGCGATTTTGAATCAAAGGTGACCATTGCGGCCGAATGCATCCCGGCAAAGCTGCCAGAACTGGCACGCGCGGGCGTCCTCCAGCTCCTCGGGCTCGAGGTCAAAGACGTATCGCTCCAGCTCATCAAATACAAAGGCAAGGAAGTCAACAACAAGAAGGAGTGGTTCCTTGCCGCGGGCCTCACAACAGCCGCTGCCTTTATCTGGGGCGCGGCAAGCGGCGCGTTCTCTCCCTCAGGCGAAAAAAACAGCGCCATTTCCGAGGTGGCGGACTATGACATGGGTACCGTGTCGCGCCAGCATGGCGCCTTTGCCGACCTCTCCTATTCCGCGCGCGCCCATGGCATGGGCGGCGCCTTTATCGCGCTCTCCGACGACGCCAACGCCATGGTCTACAACCCCGCGGGCATGGTGCGAGTCAAAGGCCGGACATTTACCGCAGGATACATGCACTACACCTACGGATCAGGTTCGCTCCCCTATGTCTATTCCGGCTACGTAAATAAAGTGACCCGGACGGTCTCAGCGGGCCAGGCGCTCATCACGTCCAGCGGCAGCGGTATTGGCTCAAATGAAACCCAGGTCATCACCAGCGTGGCAAAGGTCTTTGACGATCTTTCCGAGAGGCTGCGGCCAATTTCAGTCGGTGTTAACGTGAAATTTCTCATGATGACCGCAAACAAAGCCGAGGATTCCATCTACGCGTGGCAAGATTTCGCGGTCTCGGGCGGCGGTTTCGGCGCGTCTGTCGACCTTGGCGCGCAATTCGAGCTTTCGGAACGCATCACCGCCGCGCTGCTCATCCGCGATATCGCGGGTACAGTGAAATACCGGAACGTGTCAACGGGCAAAGACTACAACGAGGGCGTTCCCATGAGCGTGCTTATCGGCGGCCACTATCGTGTGTTAAACAGCCTCAATCTTGTGCTCGACGGCAACAAGAGCATCTATCTCGACACTGAAGACCATGTGGGCCTGGGCATGGAAAAATGGCTCTTTGACGCGCTTGCCTTGCGTCTTGGCATGTCGCAGTACTTTTCCATGAACTCCCACCGCCGGTACCATGCGGGCCTTGGCCTCGATGTAAGGATGAAGACCATGAGCATTGGCGTGGATTATTCGTATGAATATTTCCCTCTCGAAGAATCGGCCTATATGGACCTGTCGGGATCTCAGCGCTTTGCGCTCAACTGCAAGTTCTGAAGGAAAGGGCCAGAGGGTCAAAGGCGGTTAGCAGTTCCTCAAAGGGGACCTTTACCCCTCTGACCCTTTTACTCTCCAATTTCTATTACATCGCTTCTTTTATTCTTTCTATCCGCGCTCCCACAGCATTGAATTTTTCCTCAATATGCTCGTATCCGCGGTCGATGTGATAGACCCGGTCGAGTTTGGTGGTTCCCCTGGCGCGGAGACCAGCGATGACCAGCGCGGCGCTGGCGCGCAGGTCCGTGGCCATGACCTCAGCGCCGGTAAGAGAGGCGACCCCTTGTATAATCGCGGAATTGCCGCTCACAGAAATATCCGCGCCCAGGCGCTTGAGCTCCGCAACATGCGTAAACCGGTCGTGATACACAGTATCGGTGATAATACTGGTGCCGCGCGCCATGGACAACACTGCCATGAGCTGGGCCTGAAGGTCTGTGGGAAAACCCGGGAAGGGCGCGGTGGATATTTCCATGGGCTTGATGACTTTGGGTCCCTGGACAACCAGCACCCGGGGACCGGCTTTTTTCATAACAGCGCCCGCGCGGGAAAAAACATCCATGGCCGCGGAAAGATGGTCAATGGGGCAGTTTTCTATCCTGAGCGAACCGCCGGCAAGCGTGGCCGCGGCAATATACGTCCCCGCCTCAATGCGATCCGGCATCACCGTGATGTGCACGGGTTTGAGTTTCCGTACCCCGGTAATTTTGAGGCCGTCAGGCAGTTCCTGTATCTGCGCGCCCATCTTTCGCAGCATCTGCACCAGCATGAGTATTTCCGGTTCCTTGGCCGTGTTCACCAACCGCGAGACCCCGCGCGCCAGCGTTGCCGCCATGACAAGCTGCGCTGTGGCGCCCACACTCACCTTGTCGAACTCAAAGGTCGCGCCGACCAGATATTTTGCGCGCGCCTCAATGTATCCATGGTCGTTCTTGATCTGCGCTCCCAGGGCCTCGAGCCCCTTGAGATGAAGGTCCACCGGCCTGGGTCCCCACGCACAGCCGCCGGGCAGGGACACACGCGCCCTGCCATAGCGCGCTACCAGCGGCCCAAGCACATAAAATGACGCGCGCATGGTTTTTACCAAGTCGTATGGCGCCTCGAAATGATTGCATGTGGCAGTATCGATCTTAAGTTCGTGCCGTTTACCGTAGACGCGCGCGCCTGAAACGCGCAGCACATTGGACATGGTGGCCACGTCCTGCAGGTGGGGACTCCCACTGATGGAGGTGACTCCCTTGGTCAGAAGCGCTGCCGCCATAAGGGGCAGTGTGCCGTTCTTCGATCCGCCAACCATAATGGTTCCGCGCAGCTTGCCGCCTCCGTGAATGACAAATTTATCCATTGACCATCTCCTCTATCATGTGTTCCACTTCATATGAAGGCTTTTTTGTTCCCAGAAGTTCCCTGGCCCGGTTTTCCTGCTCAAGGATATCGCGCTTCCTGGCCTCGTTCTCCCATATGGCCAGGGTCTCCTGGACCATGGCATGGGCCGTGACCTCCTCCTGGAGCAACTCAGGCACCACGCGCTTGCCGCAGATAATATTGAGCAGCGATATATCGGGTATGCGGAGCACTGACCGGGCAATGAAAGCCGAAAACGCCGATGTCCTGTATACCACGATGAAGGGCTTGCGTTCGAGCGCGGTCTCAAGCGTGGCGGTGCCTGATTTAACAATGAGAAAATCCGCCTCACGTTGGAGACTTCCTGTGCCGCCCTCCCATACACTGAGCCCGCCGGCCGCTCTGGCGCACGATGCGACCAACTCCCGGGAAACCCCGGGCGCGCGGGAAACCACGCACATATCGAACGCGCCCCTGGCGCAAAGCTGGCTGCCGGCTTGGGCCATGGCGGGAAGCATGCGGCGCACCTCCTGCTCGCGACTGCCGGGCAGAATGCCCAGTACGCGCGCCCGCGGGGCAATGCCCAGCGCCTGGCGAAAATCCGGCTTTTGTCCGGACGCGGCTGATTGTTCAAGGAGCGGATTTCCCACGAACTGAGCGTCAATGCCCCGCTGTTTAAAAAACTCCTCCTCAAAGGGAAAAATGACCGCGCATCGGTCAACAACTTTCCGCATTTTCCCAATGCGCCCCTTTCCCCACGCCCACACCTTTGGCGCAATGTAGTACAACACCGGAATGCCAAGGTCGCGCGCATGCGCGGCCAGCTTGAGGTTGAACCCGGGATAGTCAACACACACAAGCAGGTCGGGTTTCTGCTGTGAGAGAAATGAGCAGGCGTTTTTTAAAATGCGCCTGAGCCGGGGATAGTTCCGCGCCACCTCCAAGAACCCCATGACCGCTGTTTCACGGATATGATGGAGCGTCTCCTGGCCAGCGCCAGCCATGGCATCGCCGCCGATTCCCGAAACCCTGAACCGGCCCTGCAGTCGCGCGACAACCTTTGCGGCATGAAGATCACCCGATAATTCGCCAGCGCAGAAAAAGAGGTGTTTCACTTCCCGGTCCCAGTCCTCACGCGTTCGTTGAAATCGCGCCCCACGAAAATTGTCACGTCGAAAAGCCCCTGGTCGTTCCGGAGTCGCATAACATTCGGGGTTTTGAGCGCCTCAGCCACCTGGCTGGCGACTGTTGTGTCAGCGGAACGGGAAACAACAATAGTTTCACCGTAGTTCCAGTCTGGCGCATTGTCCGTTTCTTTGACGTCAAACCCTTTCTTGCGTAAAAAATCGCCTACAACGCCGGCAGCGCCGGGCTTGCCGCAGCCGTTCAGAATCTGAATTGATCCAATGTGGGGAATTGAAGGCGCTATGCCGCCTGATGCGCCATGGCCCTTTGTCTGAATAAAAAAGAAGACGCCAAGTCCGGCAAGCAGGACAATAAGACCGACATAGAGATATTTCATTTATTCGGATTGAGGACGGGCCAATGGACGCTGATATCCGGGCGAAGAGAACATACCATATCCGGCACCATAGGGCATGAACATGGATGAATACCCTGCCGGGATATTGATGTATTCAAAGGACATAAAAAGATTTTCCGAGGCCTTGTAGAACAGGCCGATCCGCGGGACAGTGAGCACTGCATCCTGCCCGCCTGTGCCAAAACCGCTCTCCTTGCCCGCAAGCGCCAGGGGCTTGTGGAACAAGCCAACATCGACCTGAAGCGTGACTGGGACCGAGAACTGATACTGGAGCCTGTTGAGATAGAGCCCAGTCATGTCTCCCTGCGTACCGTTTGAGGCGTAGCTCATGGTATAGCTCTGGTGCATGGTGAGATGGGAGGCGTCGAGCAGGCCTGAACCAGCTGGTTGCTGCAAGCCCATGGCGTTCTGACCGCCTAGAAGGGAGTTGCGCGAAAAAGCTTCTTTTTTACTCACGTAGTCCTGGGCAAATGCTGAAAAAACAATGACTGAAAAGAATATCAGAAAGGATGAAGAACACCGTGTCATAGCATTTAAAAGTATAATCTTTTCTCAGGGAAAATTCAAGGGGGAGCAGGAAACAACGGGGCTGTGTTAAAAGGAACGTGCGTAGATAAGACCCACTACAGCGCCTTCAGGTTTGTAATAGAGTCTGAGCGGCAGCGACGACTGCTCCTGATCAGCGTCTTTCTGCTCTTGCACTGATTTGCGTCCATCGCGGTAGGCAAAGACAGCGCTGGCCACCATGTCAGTAACCCCAATGAGAAGGAAAACCGGATAGCTGACCGACACGGTATCAACGATGGTCTGGTTGTTGGCGCCTGTGCTGCGCGGATATTCCTCGTCCCTGACGGCAAAATACAAGGCAATGGAGCTTGCGAAAGCGCATGAAAAGAGAGCGGCTTTTCCGTATGATTTTGACTTCCAGTGGTAGAACCCCGGAAGAACAAAGGAAACAATAGTGGAAACGTCGGTCTCGCCCTTTTCGTGAAAGGCCTGAATGTCCTCGTCGCCAAGACCCTGGCATCGTTCAGAAAGCCACTGGTCTTCGCTGACGCCAACGGTCATCCATGGGCGGCTGATATATTCGTTGATGGAAATGCCGCACCGTATGAGCGATTCGAACTTAGACTTTGAGATGCCCGATTCCTTATATTTTTGCCACTCGGCCTGTGAAAGGCCGTATTTCATGCGTTCGTTTTCATCGTCCTTGAAATCGAGCTGGGCAAAGCAGAAAGACCCCAGCAGCAAAAGAAGAAGTAACGGCGCTCTCATACGCGAATAAATATAGTTTACCGCACCAATGCAGACAACTAAATTATGCCGAAGTTAGCTGAGAATGGCCGCGGCGCTAATTGAGCTGGATGATGCTTCCCGCTGGACGTTCACCGAAAGAAAAATCCTCCTTGAAATAGTAGAAACCGTCCTCATCCTGGCTGTAACTGGCGAGGTTCACCTCTTTGAAAAAGGTGCGGAGCGCCTCGTCTTCGTTTTTCGCCATGACAAGGCGGTGCAGGAGATTTCCGCCCGGTGAAATAAACGCTATCGAGTATTTGTTCATTGAGACTCTTTGATTATTCCTGTTTCTTTCGGGATTTAAAATAATCTATTTATAGCTATGCGGGCAATATCTATGAATATAGCGCTTATTGTCCCGGACAGGGAATACCAGCGCGGCGGTGTCGCCGATTATACCGTCATCATCGGAAAGACGCTTTCGTCCCTTGCCCGGGTCCAGGAATTCACCGGATGCACCTTCACCCTTTGCGGCGCTTTTTCGCTTGCTAATCGTATTGTAAAGTCAGGCTGTACCGCCGCGGTGCTCCAATACACGCCAAACATCTACCGGTGGCGCAGCCTCTTCGCCCCGGTCCTGCTTCTGCTGCTGCGGCAAAAAGGCGTGCGTACCCTGACCGTGTTCCACGAACTCTTTCTTCCCGCATACAAAGGCTTGGCAAGGAACAGTGTGCAGCGTCCCTATAATTTCTTCAAAGACCTGGCGTGTCTTACACTCACCCGTGTGCCGGTGGTCACCTTTCAACACCGTGCGCGTTTCCTGCGGGACCGCTATGGCCTGCAGGTACGTATGCTCCCGGTCTGTTCAAACATCCCGGCCTACGAAGGCCCTCCGGTATTCAAGGAATTCTTTCTGGGATCGCTCGGTTCCTTTCACCACGACTTTGACCTTGATACAGTATTCGAGGCCATGCGCCGCTTCCCGGACAAACGGCCGCTCTTCATCGGCAACGCCCCTCCCAGGCTGCACGCAATGCGGGAGTTCTTCACCGGCTATTGCTCCCCCGCGGACGCGGCACGCCAGTTGATGAAGATCAGGTATTTTGTCTTGTGCGATAAACGGGGCATCAGTCTGCGCAAGGGTTCGACCGCCGCCGCGCTTGCGGCCGGCCTGTGCGTTATTGCCACGCGGAGCGCATGGACCGATGACCTGTTTATCCACGATGAAAACGTCTTTTTCTTCGATGGGACCGCGGACGGCCTGGCCACGGCCATCCAAACGCTCGAAGCCGGCCCCGACCGCGCGGACCGTATCGCCCGCGCTGGCCGCGAGCTATACAACGCGCACATGGCGCCTGGAATCATCGCCCGCGGCATTGCGGAGGCGCTCGCATGAATATCGCTTTTTTTCAGCGCGACCTTCCGCCGGAAAAACATGGCGGCGTGGCGAAACAGGTTCATCTTCTTGCGAATGAGCTGGTACGCCTTTCCCAGACCGTGACCGTCTTTTCACTGAGCGAAAAACCAGACAGCGCTCTCTACGAGGTACGGCCCTGCCCCATGCCCCCCTCTCTGCGCAGTATAAGGTTGACAGAACGTTTTCTTTTAGGATGGTATTTTTCCAGGATCCCGCTACATGGATTCGACATTGTCCATGCGCATGGAGATAATTTTTTCATGTTCGGTAAAGGCCCCCAGGTGCGCACCTATTACGGCTCCGCGCTGGGCGAAGCGCTCCACGCCCGCAATCCGCTGCGCGCCCTGGAACAATCCTTGTTCTGGCTCGGGGAACTTGCGGGCCTTGCGGCCGCTGATGTGCGGGTCTCGATATCACCGGGAACAAAAAAATATCTTCCCTATATCGGCCATATTGTGCCTTGCGGGGTGGATCTGCTCGCCTACCGCCCCGCCAATGAGAAAAATCCGGGGCCCGCGATCCTTTTCGTTGGATCCGCGCAGGGCCGGAAACGCGGGCAAGCCATGGCTGCGGTGTACCAGCGCATCAGACAACAAGCGCCTGACGCGGTACTGTGGACCGTAGGCGCGGGGTTCGAGGAAGGTGCGGGAATACACTGTTTTAAAAATATCGATGAGGATACATTGATTACACTCTACCAAAAAGCATGGGTCCTCTGTTCGCTTTCAACATATGAGGGGTTTGGCCTTCCTCTTGCCGAGGCCATGGCGTGCGGCACGCCCGTGGTATCCACACCCAACACCGGGGCGTCGTTTGTCCTGGAAAACGGGAAAAATGGGATTATCTGCGGCCTGGAACGGATTTCTGACACTGTGTGCGGACTGCTCAAAGACAAAACCGCGCGCGACGCTCTGGCCCAGGCCGGCGGTACACGGGCCCAGGCATTTGACATAAGGACCATTGCTGCCCGCTACCTGGAACTCTATCATGAACTTATTGTCTGACGACCAGAAGGGGGGTATCGACACCTCCCGGCTGCTGCCCGCGGTCCTGTTCGTGGCACTCGCTGTAACCGCTGGCCAGCTTATTGCAAAAAAAATATTCGATATTCCCACACGCCGCGATGTCCTGGTGTTCTTCATTCTCTGCTGCGCCATTCCCGTGCTTAAATTCCCCCGCCTGGGCATTTACCTGCTGTTCGCCTTTGTTCCCTTTATCCCTCTTATCAGGCGGGTCTACTATCTGCTGTATGTGCGGCCGACTAATGATCTTCTTCTTCTGATCCCCGACGCAATCATCGCTTTTCTTACGCTTGTCTATTTTGACCGGCTCAGAAAAAGGGAAAAGACCTTTCTCGAAGACCCGGCTGTTGGCCCTCTTCTTTGGATCTATTTTGTCTATCAGCTAATCCGCTGCTTCGTGGCCAATACCGTTTCAATGACTGACGGTCTCCATGAATTCAAATTCGCGGCGCTGTACATTCTCTGCTTTTTTTTTACCGCGCACTTCATCTCGTCGGCACGCCAGGTCGTCACATGTTTCAAAATAATCGCGTTCATCGGGTTTGCCGCCTCGCTCTACGGCATAAAACAGTTGATTTTCGGCTATTCTACTTTTGAGATCCTCTGGCTCGATGTGATGCGGGAGAAATTCGTCACCCTCTTTATCGGCGGTAATGCGCGGCCCTTCTCCATTTTCGCGTCTCCCGCCTGTCTTGCGGATTACATGCTCATTTCCATGACCGCCTGTCTTTGCCTGTATCTCATTGATAAAAGCCGGGCCAGGGTTTTATACCTGGTTACCATTCCCTTCATGATTTCAGCACTGCTGATAACATCAGTTCGCTCGAACTGGACTGGACTTCTCGCGGGTATTGTCTTCTGGTTCCTTATGGCACAGCGCTCCACGGTAAAGATCAAGGTCGTATTGCTGACAATCGTGGTCATTGTATTCATGGCAGGCTCAACCCTGCTCGAACTCTTTACGGGCGGCACACAAGGCTTCGACGCATTCTTGCTGCAGGGTGCGACATCGCAACGCAAGCAGGAAAAAACACTCACCGACCTTCTGGTCACTGACCGCATCTCGGCCGTCACCAATCCGTTCGAGGAATATTCCATGGTATCGCGCTTTAGCATGTGGCAGATGGTGGCGCGCAATTCAATCATTCTTCCCCAGGGTCCCATTGGATGGGGTACGGGGTCGTTCGACGCGCACAGTTATTATTTTTCAACCCTCTACTGGCTCGGGTATCCAGGCCTTGTCCTGGCATTCATTATTATGATACGCATTTTTCTCGTAGGTTTCAGGATCTATTTCGATGAGGAGGAGCGCGTCAAACGGGTGATTATCCAGGGATGCCTGACCATGTTTTTCATGTTTTGCGTCATCAACACAACCGGCACACACATTGCCTCCCACCCGGGTGACTTGGTTTTCTGGTTCTGCGCCGGCGTGCTCATGGTCATCCACCGGATCGAAGGAATGGAAAAGTCCACAGTGAATGCCAGGATAGTGGATGCAACGTAATAGTTGAAAATCGCGCCTGGCTGAAAGTATTTTTATTGCTCTTGCGTCTGTAGCTCAGTTGGTAGAGCAGCTGACTCTTAATCAGCGGGTCACAGGTTCAACTCCTGTCAGGCGTACTGTAAAGCCCTCTAATTCCAATGAATTAGAGGGCTTTGCTATTTATTGCCGAATTTATCGCAATAGCACGAAATAGCCCCAAATATACCCCAAATATACCCAGAGATGTCAACTCGTTGTCAACCCCAAAACCAAAAACAGGCGTATTGAACACTAACGAGGGAAAAGATAAGACGGGTATTGGTCAGGGTTTTCGCCATCTAATTATTTGCCGTCTGAAATATGGGATACCCAAAAATGGTAATACCCAACTTTCAGGGCTTTGAAGTCTATTGGGCAAGTGCTGGATGGATCACGTTAGTACTATCGCTTACCACAGTATCAACGTTCTGACTATTTTCCGAAGACGGCGGCTCTTCTGCAGGCATTTTGTTTTCATGGGGTTTTGCGGCATACATTATCAGTCCCACAACAGCACCGACGGCGCCTCCTATTAAAGCTCCCTCCAAAACTCCTGCTTCGGTCTTCTGAGGCGCCAACGGAACAAGCAGCAGAGAGGCTATCAGTATAGCAGAAAGAGGTTTTTTCATTTCTTACCTTTTTTGCGGATGAAATAAAACACCCCCACGGGTCCGCATTTGCACCATTACCTGACGGTAAGTTCCTGGTGTACGGTCTTCAGTTTCAATTGCCGCGCATATTTGCCGCCGACTTTATTTATTTCTGCAACGCGTTTCTTTGCCGGCAAATCATCCAGTTTGGCATAGGCCTTTTTCCGCCAGTCCCATACTTCCTCGATTGTCTTATAAGGATCCATTGTATTCCTCCTCGGGCAAAAACATTTCAGGGGTCGCAAAATTCAAGGAGCCATACCCATGAAGCAGATTCACGCCGTTAAAAGCGTCTATTTTCTGTACCTTTACCAGGTGCCTGAAGTTAAAGGTCACCAGATATTCAATACCGCCCACTGAACACGCCGCAACATGGGCTGCGTCATAATACCGGTTCGCTTTTGTCGGCTCAAGTATGCCCGCCTCAAAGTATTTTTCCATCAATGCCTCGCATTCGATGCTGTCCTCCATCTGTATCCACTGCAACAGCACCTTCTTTTTCTCATCGTAACATTCTTCAAGCTCGATAAAGACATAATTGGATATGTAAAGCTCATATCCGTCTGTCCTTTGCATCACACCCATGAACTTTTTTGTGATCTCATGCCAGTCTGGACGGTTGCTTCTATAGAGCTGGTTCCACACCGATGTTTCTATGTATAACTTCTTTTTCATCTCGCTATAAAAATACGCTTGCCCTTTTTCCACTGTTTTATCTTCTCAGGCTCCATTCTCCATGAACAGCCCTCCCTTCACGCGGCGGCCCTGTCGCAATGATGATGCAAACCGCCTAATACAGGCGCTATACTGATGGTAGCGCCTCTCCCTCTCATCATTGGCCCGGGAACACGCTGTTCAATTCCCTGGTGCGGTCTCCGACAATTATAGAATTCTATATATTCATCAATGATTCGTTGGACCTGATTCCGGCTTATTATAAGAAAATTATCCAATGCCTCACGCCGGATTGAACCGACAAAGCGTTCCATAATGCTGTTCATGTTCGGGGCTTCCACGAACGTTGAAACCGGCACAAGATCGTAGGCCGAACAATCCACATTGAACATGGAAGCATTGTCGTGAATAATATACGCAGGCAAACGTACTGACTCGCTAAATACAATCAATTGTTGCCGGACAAATTCCTTGACCGGGTTCTCTGTTACGGCATATCTCACAATTTCACGTGTATTATGAGCTATGATTGCAAAAACATACAGCCGTTTATTTAAAATGGTGTCAACCGTAAAAAAGTCCATGGCGAACAGCGCATGTGCCTGGGCTTTGAGAAATGTATTCCAGGTCAACGAACGCCGAACTTTTCCCTTTTGTCTGAATGTTCTCAGAATATTCCTAATTGTTTTCGTATCCAGGGTAATATCCAGTTTCAGCAACTCTCCCTGAATTCTTTTAATACCCCAGAGCAGATTATCGTTCTTCATGGAAAGAATCAGGCTCTTGATGTCTGTTGCCACGGGTTTTCGGCCTCTTTTGGCAGGTTCTTGTTTGAATGTCCAGAACCGCTTGATCATTGCTCGTTGCCAATAGAGGAGTGTCTCGGGTTTAATGATGGTGATCCGTTCTTTAATGGCAGCCGCCTTATTTAGGGCAACCAGGAATAGTTTATCATAAATATTGAAATAGATACGTTTCCTGCCAATTTTTCGCAGCAAGATATCATTCTCTTTTCTCAGCAAGGCGATTTCACAAAGAAGGGAACTTTTAGACCGGAATACCCAAAGAATAAGACGGATAAAATAAGCGAAAAATGCAACCATAACACCTCCATAAAAGCCGTAACGCCTTCTTAGAGTATATTATCGGCATTTTTTAGACACAGATGAAATCACCCCCACGCCCGATCGCGGAATTGAAGGTTGTAGAGGCGTTTGTAAATACCGTCATTTTTCATAAGATCATCGTGCGTTCCGGTCTCGGCGATTGAGCCATTATCCACGACCACGATGTTATCAGCCCGCCTGATGGTTGACAGCCGGTGCGCAATGACAATAGCGGTACGGTTCTTGATAAGATTATCAATGGCTTCTTGCACCTTTGCCTCTGATTCATTGTCGAGGGCTGACGTGGCTTCGTCAAAAATAAGGATGTCGGGATTGCGCAGCACAGCCCGGGCAATGCACAGCCGCTGGCGCTGGCCACCGGAAAGCAGGGTCCCGCGTTCGCCAATGATAGTGTCCCATTTGTTGGGCAGTTCCTCAATGAAATCAAGGGCATTGGCCACTGCCGCGGCCTTGCGGAGATCGTCGAGAGACGCGGCAGGACTGCCATATGCGATATTGTTGCGTACCGTATCGTGGAAAAGTATGGTCTCCTGGGTGACCACGCCCATGCGATCGCGCAATGATTCTAGCGTGTATTCGCTGATATTTCGTCCGTCAATGATCACTTCTCCCGAATCAGGGTCATAGAGCCGGGGAAGCAGGTCCACGAGCGTGGTCTTGCCGCCTCCAGATGAACCAACCAGCGCAACGATTTCGCCGCGCTTGATGGTAAGATTGATGCCTTTGAGCACCTGCTTGTCCCTTGCATAGGAAAAGACGACGTTCCTGAACTCAATGGAATCCTTGAACTCGGTAAGAGTTACGGCATTGTCACTGTTTTTGATGATGGGATCGCGATCGAGTATATCGTAGACCCTGCCCGCCACCACCATACCTTTCTGGAAGCTGACGAGAAACGAGTTGAGTGCCTTGATGGGCCGCATCATGGAGAACATGAAGGCAACGTACACGACAAAATCGCCGCTGGTCATTGAGGATTCGGGATTCATGACCCTGCTCTTGAGCGCGTAGACCACAATGCCCAGGCCAATGATAGTGGTGACGAACTCGGAGAGCGGAGCAGCGAGGAAATCAAATTTGGAGAGTTTCTTTGTCACTGACTGGAATTCGTCTACGGCCTTTTCGTACCGTTGCACCTCGTATTTCTGCTTGTTCGAGGCAATGACCAGCCTGATACCGGTAAGGGTTTCCTGCACCACGGACATGATGGTCCCCACAAGGTTTTGAAGCCTGCTTTGAAAGCCCTTGAGGTAGCTTGCAACCTTGTCGAGCATGTACACCAGCGGCGGGAAACAGAGCATGAGGATGAGGGTGAGTTTCACGTCCATGACAATGAGGATGACGAAGAAAAAGAGCACCTGCGCGATATTGGTGATCATGGCCGACGCGGTGGTGATGATGAGCGACTGCATGATGCCCACTTCGTTGATGATCCGGTTCATAAGGAAACCGATCTTGTATTCGTTGAAAAAGGGCATTGAGAAACCCATGACCTTCTCGTATATGTCCATGCGCACGCGTTTCATGATGCGCAAATTGAGCCGCAGGAAAAACATGTTCTTGCTGTACTCGCTGAAGCATTTGACTCCCACACCGGCCACGATCATGAACACCGTGAGCATGAGGATGCTTGAAACAGAACCGGTGCGGAGATACCCGTTGAAATGCGCGCCAAACTCGTTTTTGACCTGTTTGAATCCCTTTTCCCTGCGCACAACCTGGACGATTTCACTGTACGCCAAAGCCCCGAACTCCCGTGCATACGTCATTGCGTGGCCCGGAGTAGCGTTTTTCTCTGACTGAATGAGATCGGCCTTGCTTTTCGTGAGAATGCCGTCAAAGAGGGGTTTGAGGGTAAAAATGCCGACTGAACTTGACACGGTAAACAGCAGGATAAACAGAATGCCCAGGACCGCAAGGTGCAGATGCGGCGCCATATATCCGAGCATGCGCCGGTACAGCGTAAAATTCGTCTTGAGTTCCATTCGGATAAAATAATATTATCAGTATATCTTTTGTTATGGTAAAATCTGATGGTCATGCGTTATAAAGAGCCGCTCTTCCGGCCTCCGGCAGAGGCGAACAGCCTCATTTTTCAGGCAGCGTACGGGTGTCCCAACAACACCTGCACCTTCTGCGGCATGTATAAGGGAAAAAAATATAGCGAACGCGACCCCATCGAAACATTCTCTGACATCGCATGGGCAAAAGAACACTACAGAAATGAAAAACGGGTCTTTCTGGCTGATGGCGATGTCATGTTCATGCGGTTTGACCGGATCGAGGCGATCCTGAAGGCCATACACGATGCCTTTCCCCATCTTGCGCGTGTGAACATGTACGCGAACAGTTCTTCGATCCTTGGTAAAAGCGCGGTTGAATTAAAAAGGCTGAAAGAACTGCGGCTAAACACCCTTTACATCGGCCTTGAAAGCGGCAGCAACGAGGTATTGAAGATTCTCAAGAAAAAAGATACGGCGGAACAGGCAATCGAAGCTGTCCAACTGGCAAACCAGTGCGGCCTGAAATGCTCAGTCATGGTATTGCTCGGTGCTGGTGGCAAGGCGCTAACCCAGGAGCATGCGCAGGATACTATTAAAATAGTAAACGCCATGCAGCCGGCAATTCTGTCTCTATTGACCATGATCCCTGTGCCCGGAACAGCGTTGGTGCAGGACATATCGAAAGGCCATTTTATCCAATTAAACAAAGAAGAGATTCTGCTGGAACTGCGAGAAATGATTTTAGGTTTTGAACTCAATCATACTGTTTTCAGGTGCAACCATACGTCGAACCCCCTGCCCCTCGAGGGCAGATTTCCAAAGGATAAAGAAAGCCTGATTGCCCAAGTCGATGCAATGCTGCGGGACAAGGAATTCCTGAATGATGAGGAATGGACCAGTCCGTGGATGTTATAGGAAGGATCGAGGATCGAGGATCGAGACTGGAGGCTGCGCCGAGGCGCCAACGTTTAAGACCTGGAACGAATGGCCCAATAGATACAATGCCGCGAAGTAGCCTCGTTCCTCGCGCCTCTAGCCTCGTGCCTCAAACCCTGAAAAACGGCTGGCTCCAGGAAATGGCTTCGCCAAATCCCAGACATTCGACGCGGATATATTTCACCTCAGGCAGATCTTTAAAATTAAATGACCCGCTCTTCCCCTTCATCTTCTTGAAGATGATGCCGCCGTTGCCAACAAAGCGAATAAGCTGGGCGTTCTTCGTTTTAACAAAAACAGTGTCCTTCTTCCTGCCAATATCGGTAATGGACACGCCATAATAACAGTAAAAACACCCGGTCTGCAGTGCGTTAAAAATTGCGTCCGGGATCTTTTCCCTGACCATGACAACATTGCAGCAATCAATAGCGTCGGACAGGCGGTGGAAATCCTGGTTTGCGAATCCCAATACGCGTTTATCAAGGTCAAGGAGCCTGTCCCACTTGGCGGTTGACAGTGATGCGCCATCGAGCCGTTCGACCACACTGTTATAAATCTCGATCCCGGTATAGGGATTGAGATGAAGAAGATGCGAAGCTGTATAATGCTCCTCTATCTCCCAATCAGGATGGTTGAGCGTAACCAGCGCGCCTGCCTCATAATTGCGCGCAACTATTTCTTTCTGGTCGCTGAATTTCGTGTAATGGATGTTTCCTCCGGGCCGCTGCACCACGCAGGTATGATGCTTTCCATTAAAATCGATTTCATTGCCGGGAAAAATGATGAGCTTTGTCCTTTGTTGCCAGGCCGGGGTCACCATGTCATGGTCAGTGATGGAAAGAAAGCCATACCCCATCTTCTCATAAGTTTTGAGCACTCGTGTAATCGGAATTCTGCCGCACTGACTTGCGTCCGTATGCGTATGGAGATTGCCCTTGAGGCGCAGCCGCCCTTTGCCAGCATAGGGGTTGCACCAGTTTATAGGTAAAGGGGCCATGGCGTGTTCAGCCCTGCTTAATGGCATAAATAATGATGGCAAGGGCCTTTTTCGATGCGTTGTTTTCAGGATGATGGGGCACTGTGCCGTCGAAATAGAGGCTATCCCCCGCCTGCAGGGAAACTTTGTCGCGTCCCAGGAAAAAATCGACCTTGCCCTCAAGCATATAAAAAAACTCATCACCCGTGGTGGTCACATTTTTACGGGTTGAATGAGGAGGCATTTCAATGGTAAAAGGCTCCATGATTTTGCCGTTTTTCTCGTTCGCCAGCGCTTTGTAGACAAAACCGGATTCGGGAAATTCCCGTTCAATCACCGGCCCATGGTCTTTTCTGGTGATAACATAGGTGCGGGTCTCCTTATCCTGGGCAAGAAGGGTTGCGGGTTCGACATCGAGCGCCTGGGCTATTTTATAGAGCAGGGGCAGGGAGGGTACTGTCCGAAAATTTTCTACCTGGGAAATGAAGCCTTTGGTGACACCGGCCTTTTTTGCCAGCGCTTCGACCGTGAAACTCTTACGCTGCCTCAACTTGCGGATATTAAAAGCAATGCTTGTGATTTCCATGTGCAATGCGATTAAAATACAATTAGCGACCGGGAAGTCGCCAGAAGATATGGTTATCACATCGTTTTTATGTATATTTTATGCCATGAGTTCGTTGTACCGCTTCGGTATTTCCTTGGAACAAGACCTGATCAAAGACTTTGACTCCCATATACGGAAGCAGAATTATCGCAATCGTTCCGAGGCCATCCGCGACCTTATACGTGAGGCGTTGGTCAGAAAACAATGGGAAGGCAAGGACGAGGTCGCAGGCGCTATCACCATGTCCTACGACCACCACAAGCGGACCCTGGTCAACCGTCTCATGGAAATCCAGCACGATTTCCAACCTTCAATCATCTCTTCCCAACATGTGCACCTCGATCATCATAATTGCCTCGAGATAATCGCTGTCAAAGGTCGCGCCTCGGAAATCCAGAAACTCGCAGACGCGCTCAAGGCCAATACAGGCGTCAAACACGTGACTCTGAGCATGTCCACCACCGGCAGGATCCTGAAATAACCCATACTCTAACAATCTTGATTACCTCCATTGTTTTTTTATATAATTTAGCTAAGACTAATTTTGTTATGGGAGGCTAATATGTCCGGCGCCTCAAGCGAAAGCATAGAAGATTACCTTGAAACCATTCTGATCCTCGACAAAGAAGTTCCCGCTGTCCGGCTGAAAGATATCAGTAAAAAAAGAGGCGTGAGCATGCCAAGCGCCCACAACGCGTTGCACGTGCTGGAAAACGAAGGTTTTGTAACACACGAGCACTATGGATATATCACACTAACTGAAAAAGGCAGAAGAACTGCGGAGGGAATCTATACGGCCCATTGCGCGCTTGTCGAATTCCTCACCAGCGTACTAAAGGTAAATCCCAAGATTGCCGAGGCAGAGGCCTGCGGCATGGAACACGCGTTAAGTACCGATACGCTTGACCGGCTCATTAAATTCACCAGGAAAACAAAGGAATAAAAACACCATGGAAAAAAGCAGCCACGCCAAACAGACAGGTACAACCAACCTGGTCAATTTGGACAAAGACCATCCGGCGCGCATCATCGAAATTCAGGGAGGACATGGACTGCGGGAGCGGCTCAATGCAATGGGCCTTGCCATTGGATCGGTCATTGTGAAAAAAAACTCCTTCTATGGGCAAGGGCCTGTTGTAATAAAATCTGGACAGACCACTGTTGCCCTCGGCCACGGCATGGCTGAAAAAGTCATTGTTGAACTCATAGGACCATCATAGCCATGGAAAAAACCGCGCCATCTGTTCTAATCGCAGGTAACCCGAATGTGGGAAAAAGCCTGCTTTTCTCGCGTATAACAGGCCTTGGCGTCATCACTTCTAATTATTCGGGCACCACGGTTGGAGTGAAAACCGGCCACTTTTCCCATAAAAATACAGGGTACAAGCTTGTAGACATGCCCGGATTGTATTCACTTGACGTGGAGACATCCGCGGAGCAGGAGACTGTCAAACTGCTTGACGATTGCGATATGATCATCAACGTCGTGGATGCTACGAATCTTGAGCGTAACCTCAATATGACACTGCAACTCGCGGAAAAACGTATTCCCATGGTGATATGCCTCAATTTTTGGGATGAGACAATTCACAAAGGCATTGCTATTGACCATGCGCATCTAGCCAAAGTTCTTGGGGCGCCTGTAATACCCGTAAGCGCACTGCAGAACACCGGGATCCGTGAGCTGTTGGAGGCGCTTGATCATGCGGCCGTTCCCGCATATGCCGAAACGCCTGATAATCGATGGGCTGCCATAGGTGGAATAATATCGCAGGTTCAGAAACTGAGCCATCGTCATCATACCCTGTTGGAAATACTCAGTGACTTTACCCTGCATCCGGCCGGAGGTTTGGTATCAGCGCTTCTCATGCTGGTTCTCACCTTCTGGGGAATACGGACCATTGGGGAGACACTGATCAATCAGGTACTTACACCGCTTTTTGACCATTACTATCTGCCCGCAGTACTCAAACTGATCGCGGCAATACCGTGGGAATTGGCGCAAACACTTCTTGTTGGACAGGGCAACGACATAATGCGTTCTTTCGGCATTCTCACCACAGGCATATACATATCCGTTGTTCTGGTCTTCCCGTACTTCCTCGCTTTTTACCTTATCTTCGGCATTCTTGAGGATTTTGGCTTTCTGCCGCGTCTGGCAGTGACCTTTGACTCATTTTTTCACCGGATTGGCCTGCACGGATATTCGTCGATCCCTGTTATGCTGGGCCTTGGCTGCAAAGTACCCGCCTTTATGGCAACACGCATGCTTGCGACAAAAAGGGAAAAGGTGCTCACCTACACGCTGATCATCATGTCAGCGCCGTGTATGCCACAAAGCGCAATGATCTTTTCCATAGGAATGCGCCATAGCGGCGCTGCCATTGCGGCCGTATTCGGCACCCTGCTTGTCGTTGCCCTGGTGACCAATCTGCTGCTGAACCGGCTCATGAAAGGCGTACCGCCGGACCTGTTCATGGAGATCCCCTCCTACCGCATGCCATCGTTAATCCTTATGGCTCGAAAGTTGCAGCTCCGTATCGGCAGTTATTTTCTCGAGACCATTCCCATGATCATTATCGGAGTCTTCATCATAAACATTATTGACACTGTCGGTGCGCTTCAAACGATCAGCCAATCACTAGGCAGAACATTAGCAGTCATTCTCAGCCTGCCCGAAGAAATGGCAACTGTGGTTATCCTCGGTTTTCTGCGCAAGGACGTGTCCATTGCCATGCTTGCGCCCTTTGACATGACCACACGCCAGTTTGTGGTGGCCAGCGTTTTTCTGGTGCTCTATCTGCCCTGCATTGCCTCGTTCTTCAGCCTGATTAGAGAAGCAGGACCTGCGCAGGCGCTCAAAGTGGTTGGACTGACATTCACAAGCGCTGTGGGTGTGGCTTTAGCCCTGAATTGGGCGTTTCTGGCACACCAGTATATTTCCCTCAAGTAGATAACTGTTTTCTGGAAACCGATAGATACTTCCATGCACATCCGATATTGCTCTTCTTTCATTCTCTATTTTCGTATTCTTCCTCTAGTATATCGACAAGAGTTTGAATGTCCATATCGGCAACATATCGTCTTCCATTAATGAAAAATGCCGGTGTTTCAGAGACACCAAGACGCATGCCCTCTTTTTTTGAATGCACAACCTCTTCGCGTATCGCAGCATTGTCATACAACGAATCAAAAGCAGTCCGGGTAAAACCAGCCGAATCCGCCCAGTTACGAATATGTCCAGTCGAAAATGAATCAAAATTCCTGTAGGCCAAAAGAGCGTATTCCCAGAATTTTTCAAGGTGAGCAGCGGCCTGAAAAGCTACCCCCCCTTCCACGGAGCCTTCATGCCCTTTGATCGGAAAAAGCCGTGCAACAATCCGCACTTTACCGTTAAGTTCCCCGACCGTTATCGCATGATACAGTTGCGGAATAATAACCCGGCAAAAACGGCACCTGGCGCAGAGATAAACAACAAGCACCACTTTCGCGCTGTCGCTGCCCAGCGAAAGCACACCTTCACACTCTATGGACGCCGGAGGTTCAAAACTGACCATGGTCTGACCGCGCCGGTCAAGGGCATCGCGTATGCTTTTCTCCGGCAAACCCTTCTGCGCCAGTCTACAGACATTATTTTTCAATCTGTTCGCAAGACGATTGCACTGCGAACTGGCAAGGCCTTCACTGATTGTGCCATCACTGCAATCGTAGAGATGGTAGCTGGAAATAATCTTCGCGACCAGGTCTTTCTCTCTGTTTCCAGAAATAGATGAACACTCCTGTTGACCTGCGGTCAAGATTCCCGCAAAGAGCAGTATTCCGCAGACAAAAACAACTTTCATGGCTTCCTCCTGAACATGCGGATCCCTACAGGATTCCTGTCGCAAAAATATACATATGCACACAGGGCTGTCCAAAAAAGGTCCCGCACCAGCGTTTTCCACGATATCGCGGCTTCAACATCAGCCGACGCAAAACATCCGCAACTCATATCCAGCCCCCTGGACAGGGCAAGAGAAAGCGCGATGATGAACATAATCATCATGCCCCCCATCATCAGGACCGACGGCCGCACGGCAACACCGGAAATGACCAGTAGTCCTGCGAGCAGTTCGACCCATGGCAGGGCAACAGTCATGAGATTGACCAGGGACAAAGGCAAAATGTCATAGGTCGCCACATCGATTGCAAACGCGTACGGATTCAGTATTTTATGGTAACAGGCGGCAAGAAATACAGCGCCCAGATAGAACCGCACGATCAGACAGGATACGGGAACCAGTTTATTGCGCGTCATGATGCCCATCCATATTTTTTGCTTTTTTAATTGCAGCCACACCTCCATCAACAAAAAAAACATGCTTGATACCACTGCCCGCAAGCTCGCGTGCAAGTTCCCGTCCGTTGTCAGGCTGTCCTCCATCGCCGTATACAACAATGGTTTTAGCCCTGCTCCGCGCGATCGTCGCCAATGCCTCCCTGGAAACCGGTACCAGATAATCAAATGGCACATGCAACGCATTCTCAACGTGAAACGCCTCATATTCAGCCGCAGGGCGTGCATCGATGATAAACGCGCCCTTTTTCGCACAACTCTCAGCGCCTGTAGAATAAACTTCCCCCACAGGTTCGGGGCAGGGAACAAATGTCTCGTATGGCAGAACAGCGAACAGCGGCAAACCAGCAGGTCTGAGCGCATTGAACATAAGCGCGAAAAGCCCCACTCCGGCCGTTAATACCACCGCTATTAAAAGCGACTGTTTTAATTCAGGCATGTTGAGCTTCTTCTGAGTTCCTGGCGGTGTTTGAGCAGTTCCCGCACCGCATCAAAAATGTGGTCTGATCCGGAAATCCCCTCGTACGGAAGTGTCACCCGGGATCCCATGTCCGAATCAGACGCCGTGCGCAGCCATACTCCCCGGACCGCAGACCATTCCAGACCAGCCTGGATGCGGTGGTCCCGGTAGTCGAAGTTGTCCGAAGCGGATGATGCGTTAGATCTGCGATCCGAAAACTCGTATGAAACAACAATCCGGATCGACTTTCGGAATGCATACCGGAGCTTTGTCTGCAGAACAGCCAGTCTGTCGAACCTCGTAACACTGGCCAGGAAAAAATCCAAGGATTTCGGATAATGATCCAGGCCGCCAATCACGCTGACCGCCGCAGACAGCTTACCGGAAATACGGCGTTCCAGAGAAACAAGACAGTCGCCTCCGGTAATGGAATAATTATCATTGGTCGCATGGTAGTACCTTCCTGATAGAGCCGCTACAATTTCCGCGTATTTCCTGTAAGGTATCTGCCAGGCAAAAGTAAGATCATTCTCATAACGGCTCCTGCCCATATGGTTGAACCATCGCCTGCCGAATCCATAGAGCGCGGCAATCCCGTCGGATATTCTCAGGTCTGCTTCGAAACGATGGTATTCAAAGAACCAATACGCCCTTTCAGAAAAAAATTCTTCCATCCAGGTGGTATCTGGAAAAGAGAAGGGAGGCCGGCTGTTCAGGAGATACGCACCTGACGCATACGCCACAGCCGCTTCAACAAACCCTGCCCGCCAGGGAAATGACACTCTGAATTCGGGGAAAAAAAAGGAGCTGGCCGAAGGCTTATCCGCGCCCTGGTTTTCGGTATAATATGAAGCGGTCTGTTTGAACATAATAACCGGACGTACTGGATATGTGAGCAGCGGATCAATAGTTGCCGATGCAGTGAGCCCGGAATACGGGGATCCGGCCGCTGTGACATCTTCTCCAAACGTCGCAGCCAGGGAAGGATGCGTGCTGTATCCCAGGACTCCGCTGACGGTCAGATGGTATTTTCCCTGCCATTGCGGAAACAGCGCTGCGCCAATCTGCCCGGCAAGCGCCTCGTCTTCCGGAAAACCAGCCTGACCGGAAAAAGCGCTCTTGAAACCAAACCGAGCCTGGCGCAAATCTTTTGCAGAGAGAGCGAGAAACGCCTGATACAGGTTGTCACGGGAAATAAGCGACGGCCACTCAGCAAGGCGGTACTGCTCACTCTGAGCACTGGCCTTGTCCATCTCGCCTCGCTGCATGTGAAGCCAGGTAATCCAGGAGCGTACCTCATGGTCATCCGGATTGTCATTAATCCACCCATACAGTGTTTTGAGAGCCCATACGGAATTGTTATCCAAGATATATGCTTTAGCCAACAAAAGCATGAATGCCCGTGTCTGTGGAAACATGCTGACAGCGATTTTACATTCTCCCAGAGCCTCGGTAAGCCGTCCCTGGTCAATCAACCGTCCGATGCGGGCTTCTGTTTCCTGTGTTTGATTGTTTCCTGACAGTGCCATGCCTTCAATGCCGTATAACTCAGAAACAACAATCATGCTCAAAATAAGACAAAAAAATCGCACTATCATTCTGACTCAGTCCCGTTGTCACAACAGCGGAAACCGCTGGCAGGCCGGTATGTGCCGCCGTCAAATTCACAGGAGAGCATGTAATACGGAGCTCCCGGGGAGCTGCAATTGTACGCGCCGCCCCTCAGATGCGGAAGCACGGAGTATGAACCGGTCTCCGTATAGGTAACGCTGGTATCGACCCATTCCCACAAGTTACCGCTCAGGTCGTACACGCCCCAATGGCTGGTGCAGCCGGCAAAACTTCCCGTTGGCACAACATGGAACGGATAGCAATAGGGACAATCGTAAAAACAACCGTTGTAGACACTGTCGCAGAAGGAGTCGATGCTGTTGCATGTGGCGGCATTATATTCATCGCCGTAACAGTAGGCGGTTCCATTGGGACCGCTGCACGCGTACTGCCACTCCGAAAGGGTGCAGAGGCGTTTCCCCCGGGATGCGCAGGCCCGTCTTGCCGTTTCGTAGGTTACGCCTGCCCAGGGAATAACGCCTTTCCGGACCGTCCCAAGCGAATCCAGGAATCCGGCGGTCCCACTGTCTGCATCAATCCGCGCCGCTTCATACCGGTCGATGCAGAACCGGTTGTCGACAACCGTCATGCCGCCAGGACAAGCGAGGTTCTTTTTCTTGTCCGGCAAGTCGCTTTCGGTATAACACACTCCGCTTATACAGGTGCCGGCAGCGCAATCTTCGGCATCACTGCACTGCTCACGCACCAAGCAGCCTGTTGCGACAATAACAACGCCCACGCACAGGCAAACAAATCGCCTCCGTGCCATATGCGGAACCTGTGGCCTTACAGCTTCATAAAAATAAGGCTTGGCAGCAAGTCCTCTTCGGAAATGACCACGCGGCCATCGGGTAGGCGTAGGATAGATTTCGCGGCGTATGCCGTATACCGTGTCCGCGCCATGGGGATTGAGATGGAGATCAGGCCTAGAACGTCAAAACCACCCGATTTCAAGTTATAGCTGAACATCTGTGGAAAATGCGCGCCCTCTCCCACCAACCCATATATGGTATTATCAATTATAACCATTGATTTGAGGTTTCCGGCAGAATTGGGCTTGCCTAGATTCACCAGCATAAGGGTTTTGGGGTCAAGTTTGAAGAGAAAGCCATCGATGGATGTACCGCCATAAAGCATGCCATCCGGACCGTTTACCCACGATTCCACGCGGTTTGTATGAACACGCCAGGGAATATACGGCAGTTGCAGGTTAAGCATCTCTATCTTCTTTGCAACAGGATCGAACCTGAAAAGCATTCCCTGCCCTGTGCTGCCATATACCTTTCCAGAAACGTCAATACCCAGAGCTTTGCAATAGGGTTCTTCTTCGCCGCTATGAACTTGGGAGATCATATCACGCGTCACAGCGTCAAAAACCGTCTCATCAAACACTGCGGCTGTGCGCTTGGCAAAGTCGTAGGCGAAAAACGCGTTTGAAGGATAGAGAATCCCATAGAGCGTTTTTTTGTCAGGGGAGATGGCCACCGTAAAAACGCCCTCCTTGTCCCTGATCTTTCCCAGCGTTTTGACCGCAACCGCTGCGCCTGTGGAATTAATTTCAAGCAGTTCCCCAGTTTGACCATTGCCAAAAGTGCCGGCATAGGCCAGTCCGGAATCGCCCGCAACAAGCGCGTGCGATGGAACAACACCCGGTTTTTTAAGCGTATTAAAGTCTGTAAAATCTTCCAGCGCGCCTTTCTGTACGTCGAACCGGAATATACACGGGGACTTATTCGGATATTGCGGCGCTGTTACGCCGACAATATACTTCCCTGTTTGCACAATGGCGCGAATGTTCGCTCCGCCGACTGGGAGGGTTTTTCCCTCTTTCTTTGGATGGGCAAGGTCCACGGCCGAATCCTGCCCAAAAACGCCTTTAAAATACTGCTCGCTCTTTGAGGCGGCCGCAACAGGCACCGTTAGACCAAGCGCAAGCGCGCCGCATGCTATGTGATTCATGATATTCATTTCAACTCCTTTTGCGGATTAAAAATAATCAGGAATGGCTCCGATGTCCCAGACTCGCCGTATGACCGGGTGCCGGCATTGCGCCGCGCGGCAAAATAGATATTTCCACGTTTGTCCACAATCTGACTGCCCGTGCATTCCATAACTGTTTTTATCGGGAACTTGTATAAGATGGTCTTGTTTTTTGTTTTCGGATCGCATTCGATAAATACCGCTGTATCGGGCAAGAGGTAGTGACCATGGCCGCCCACCCAGTAATAGAGCTTGTGATTTGCGCCGCAGGCCAGATTTGGCGCACCAGCGGATATCACGGAATCAACAGACCGTGAAGGATCTTCCCAAAGGTCGCCAATGTTTCCAACAGGTCCAAGACCCTTTTCCTGAGGTATGAACGAAAGAAGCCGGCCCCAGTGAGTCATAATAAAATAAGTGTCCTTGTCCCGCGCCCAAGCTCTCATGCCCGTACGGATGATCCAGCCTTCAGTGGTAGGATAATGCGGCAGGGAGTCCAAGGCAAATATGAATGAATCAGCGTCAGCCTGGTATTTTACCAAGTGGCCGCGGATATCGTTGTAGTACGCGTTTCCCCAGTCGTCCGTAAACAGGACACGGCTTACATGTCCTTTGTTCAGACCGCCCTTATCGTACAAGGAATCGCTTTTCAGGTCTTTGATAAGAAAATGCGCGCTCGGATATGCTATGCCGTAGAGGCGCTGGCGTATCTGGTCTATCTGAAGTTCCTTCAGACTTTGCTGTTTTAGTCCCTGGCCCAAGGCTTCTAATTCAAAAGTCTTTGGATTGTACCGCATAAAAAAACCACCCACATATCCATCTGGATGGTCCATGTAATATTCCGCTTTCGATTCGCCGGCATCAGTGCCGAAATACATCCAACCGTCTTTTTTGTTTTCCACAATCGGCGTATGTATTTTTGCCTGCCACTGGAAAGGCTGCAAGTGCCCTCCTTTGGCGACCCAGTTACGTAGCGACATAGTCCCCTTTGCGCAATCATACTCGTAAATTGCCACTTTGTTTATGTGATTGCACACGCCAATGATGACCTTGTCGTATTTCGCCGAATACCCAATTGATCCCCATGTGGAATGTTTTTCGTCAAAACCGGGATATTCGACGAATTTGAGATTTCCGGGCGAGATGCCAAACGAGGTTGCCCATAAAACAAGCAACCCTAAAACCAGCGTTCGCATACGCAACATACAGTGCTCCTTGGTTATTGGTTAATGGTTGATAAAATATATTCTTTCAATGATCACAAGCATTCGTTCCGGTTTGAAGCGACCCGTTAAGATAATTGGCAACAAGCGTTTCAGGCGGCTCCGCAGGCGCGCCAACAACGACCTGTATCTTCTGTTCAGTAAAAAGTCCCTGGGCACGCTGTCCCATGCCGCCAGCAATAATCACAGTGGCTCCCTGTTGTGCGAGCCAGGCCGGCAGGAGTCCGGGTTCATGCGGCGGCGCTTTGATATTGGTACAATTTAAAATTTTCTTGGATACAGGATCCGCATCGACCAGAGCGAATTGTTCGCAATGGCCGAAATGCATTGCCAATTTTCCATCCGCAAGTGGAATAGCGATTTTCATGTTCATGTCCTTTTTTGATGTTTCTATATTTTCTATTGAATGGTTCTGCTGATCAAGCGCAATAATAGGCTGAATAATATCCCGCATGATTTTTGCCGTGGGAACAGAGGCAAGATGCTGAATAAAAACCATACCGCTATCACAGGCAGCGGCAATTTTTGGATCCATGGGAATGGCCCCCAGAAAAGGCACGTCCATGTCTTTGGCAATGTGTTTTCCCCCACCCGCAGGAAGAATCTGGGTAACTTCGCCGCACTTCGGGCAGGCAAACCCGCTCATGTTTTCGACCACACCCATAACCGGCACATTGAGTTGCCGGCAAAAGGTAATGGATTTGCGTACATCGATGGCCGCCACTTTCTGGGGTGTGGTAACAATGACCGCACCATCAACAGTACCTAAAAGCTGGCACACGGAAAGGGGTTCATCACCGGTCCCGGGAGGGGAATCGACAACTAAAAAATCCAGGTCTCCCCAGGCAACGTCTTTTAGAAACTGCTTGATCACCCCCATTTTCATAGGCCCGCGCCAGATAACCGCGTGATCCTGGTTCTCCAGTAAAAACCCCAATGACATGACCTTCATATTTTCCCAGATAACGGGAATAAGTTCGCCGTCAGCTCCCTGGGCACGCTCTTTTTCCAACCCAAGCATTGTTGGGACGCTTGGACCGTGAATATCAACATCGAGTAAGCCCACCTTCTTTCCAGACATCATGAGGCCAACCGCGATATTTACGGCAACCGTGCTCTTTCCAACCCCGCCCTTGCCCGATAATACGACTATTTTATGCCGGATATGAGACATTCTGTCCTGAAGCAAGCGGTCATCCTCAGAAACATCATCGTGACAACCCTGTGTTTTGCTGCATTCCATGTTCTTTATCCTTCTTGTAAAACAATCTTTTCCCATACGCGTTTAATGTCTTCACCGCACGCGCTTTCAGTCTCAACCATTGAACGCTCATTAATCTGTGCCATGGTAACCATCCTGTCGTAACGTATGCGGCCGACAATGCGTGCATTGAGCTGTCCGGCTTTTTCCTCAATTTTTTCCGTCATCTCAGAATTTATATCCCACTTATTCACGCACGCCCACGCTGGTATTTTAAAATGGTTGGTCAGGGACAAAACACGCTCAAGATCGTGAGCGCCTGAGACCGTGGGTTCTGTTACGACAAGCACGTGTGTGGCCCCGGTTACCGAGGCAATGACAGGACATCCTATGCCGGGAGGTCCATCAACGATTATCAGGGACTTGCCTTCGGCTTCAGCAATGCGGCGCGCTTCGCGTCGCACAATCGAAACCAGTTTTCCTGAATTTCCAGCAGCAATACCCAGCCGCGCGTGGACCATGGAACCACAGCGCGTATCTGAAACCATCCATTCGCCGCAGAGGCGTTCGGGAAAATCAATGGCCTTGACCGGGCAGAAACGCACGCATACGCCGCACCCTTCGCACGACAACGGATCAATGGTAAATACCGCTTCCCCAGCTCCCCTGCCGTTCATTATCACGGCATTGAAGCGGCAATGGGCAAGACACGCGCCGCATCCAATGCAATCGTCTTTGCGGACAACCGCCAGATTGCCGCCATAAAACTGGTGGCGCTCTTTTACCGTGGGCATCAGAAGAAGATAGAGATCAGCAGCGTCTACATCGCAATCAGCGACCACGGCTTTGCCGGCAAGTACTGCAAACGACGCAGTAACACTGGTTTTACCCGTGCCCCCTTTGCCGCTGATGACGACGATTTCTTTCATATGGTTTGTCGTATTTTATTAAATAAGTTTAAAAAATGCTCCCGCATTTCCGGTACCGCATCAATGACCGCAATACCCCGGGAATACGCCTCAGCAATGCGGCGATCGTCCGGAATTTCCAGAAGAATCGGAATATCCTGCGCCCTGCAATAGTCATGGACCCTTGCGTCGCCAATCCCTGTCCGGTTAATAACAACGCCAAAAGGGACGCCTAAAGCTCTGACCATACCAACGGCAAGCGCAAGGTCGTTCAGGCCAAAAGGGGTCGGCTCAGTGACAAGCACAGTGAAATCAGCATCGCGAACAGTTGCCAAAACCGGGCACGATGTTCCCGGAGGCGCGTCTATAATAACTGTTGTTTCTTTATTTATGCAGGCTTTGACTGCCCGAATAAGCGGCGGTGCCATTGCAACGCCGATATCCAGCCTGCCCTGAACAAGGGGAACGCCCTGTGATTGTCTCTTTTCAATAACACCGATGGGCTGGCCCTTTTCTTTAATAGCCTTTACAGGGCATACTTTTACACACCCGCCGCACTCGTGGCACATTTCCGGAAAAACAAGGGGCACGGTTCCCAGCATGGCAATGGCATGGAAAGCACAGAACCTGGCGCATTCACCGCAGGCATTACAACGGGTTTCGTCGATATGAGGGACCAGCCTGTTGACAATAATCCGCTCATGCACTTCTCCTTCGAGGAAAAGATGGCAATTGGGCGCCTCAACATCGCAATCCAGAAGCTGCACATTGGGAGCCAGCATTTTTGCCAGATTGACCGACAATGTAGTCTTGCCTGTTCCACCCTTGCCCGAAGCTATTGCGACAATCACCTGCGTTTCCCCTTTACCAATGGCCCTCTACGTCAGCGGTTTCGGCTTTTTTTAACTGGCCCTGACGATACAGGTCAAGCGCGCCAGCGACCGATGGAGCATCACTGGTATATATTGTTATTCCGGCCGCGTTAAGAGCGCGAAACGCCTTTGGCCCGCAATGTCCTGTTACCACAGCCTGAGCACCTGACTTTGCCACGGTTTCGGCAGATTGGATTCCCGCTCCCTGGGCCGCATTCAAGTTCTGCTGATTGTCGATCAGTTCAAATGCGCTGCTATCCAAATCATAAATGAGAAACTTAGGAGCGCGTCCAAAACGGCTGTCGAGCGGGGCCTGCAAATCGTTTCCGGACGTGGTAAAGGCTATTTTCATGCTTGTGCACCGGTCTCAGTCTCTGCAAGCCGTTTTCTGACACTATCCAATTGGGCCTGCAATATATCAGCCTGGTTTTTCAGCGCCAGTTTTTCCATTTCCGGATCGGGCATCTGGTGCGGTGCCATATATGCACCCTGCCGCGCCCAGCCCGGAAGACCGGTGGCGTAATACATATTACGCCAGCCTCGTCCACCTCCGCCAAAACCGCCGCCCCTCCTAAAACCAGTTCCACAACCCTGCCCAGCACTGGGATTTATAAATCCGGGCATTGCATTCCCGGCGCAGAATCCTGCTGCGCGGCCAGTCATCGGGCCCATTCCCATGGGTCCTGTACCATTTCCTCTTGGCATAGCATACCTCCTTAAAATGAAATTTTACTTGAAATTTTGTAATGATCCTATCTGGATCCGCCACCCTGTCCCGCTCCCTTGCCCTTACCCCGTCCTACGCCTCTGCAGTTGCCGCGCCCCCTTCCCTTTCCATGGCCAATTTGGCTCTCCTTATGCGCGGGATTGCACGGCCCCATTCTTCGACCAGTCCCGGATCCCTGGCCAGCCGGTCCTGTTCCATCTCTTCTTGGCATAATAAATACCTCCTGTTTATTGTTTGTTTCCGCATCCTCCGCGAAATCTGCGCCTACCGCTACCGCAGCAACCTGGCATGGCAAACGTATTGCCTTTGTTGAGCCCGTTGTTAAGCCATGCCATTATAACTTGTCGCAGATCACCGGCCACAAATGGAATTACCTGAATTCCATATGAAATAATACTGTCGTTAAAAGGCTTTGAAATCGCACCGCACACAAGCACACTGACACCAAGTTCGGTAAGACGAAGCACTTTTTGAACAGGCGGGTCGGACGGCAACAATTCCTGCAATTCTTTGATAATGCGTCCGGATTCCGTCTCGACTATAAGAATGTGCCGCGCAGTATCAAAGACCGGGGCGATCCTGTTTTCCAGATGTGCAAATGCTGTTTTCATTGCGTTTATACTTTCTGTTTCTATAACCAAGTATAACAAAGAACATGCCCGTATCGCGGCGATACAGCCTGAAGGCTAAAAATGAACAGGTTATGGTGATTACTATTGTTTTAAGGCAAGAAAAAAAGACTTTATAATAGCAATTTCGCTATCATATCGATGGCAGATAGATGCATAGCTGCAGTCATATATCATTTCATTCCCCGAAGGATCATTTCTCAGCCTCACGCCTGTCTGCTCAGTAGATAATCAGCTAAAGCCTTATGAAGAGTCATGATAGCCAGGATAGCACAGTGGACATTGCCCTCTGGAAGATCGGGCAACACAGCTAAAACATCGGCCGGAGAAAGACGTAAAACATCCATAACTCGCTTGCCCTTGGCCAGCATAGTCACAGTCGCACCACATGCAATAGATACAGTGCATCCATCTGTGAAAAAACTGGTTTCTTTTACAAAATCATCTTGAATAACCAGATACATTTCCATTGAATCTCCGCACAAACCCTTGATATACGCCGATCCATCCGGATCGTTCATGCGGTACATGTTCTTCGGTTTTTGCAGAGAATCGGTATTTTCGGCGTACTCATTTTTTTGCATGAGTATAGGGACTCCTGTAAGCTATTATCATTTCCTGGTGTTCGCTGCGCTGTTCTTCCACTCTGAAATTCTTTTCTTCAAAATACTTTTTCATGTCTTGTAACCCATATGCGCCCATTTCGTGTTTCCTTCCTTCGTGGGCGTGCACCTTTTCTATGACAGACTGGCCTTCAGGGCTGAAATCGCTTAAAACTATCTTTCCCATATCTACAACAACTCTGGCCATTTCATCAGCTGCTTTAAAAGGCCGGGCCAGGTGATGCACTACATTGACAGAAATAATGACATCGTAACTGGCCCGGGCATAGGGCAATTGTCCGGCATCACCCAAAGTAAAATCCACAAGGCTTTCGAGGCCAAAATAGCTGATATTGAGACGGGCGAATTCCTGTTCTACCTTTGAAACATCCAAACTGGTAAAGCGAAGACCCATCCTGGCGAGTGCAATGGAAAAATAGCCCTTGCCTGTCCCCACTTCTAAAATGCGGCCAGACAAGGATCCCAACTTTTCCAGAACAAAACGCCGCTCCTTTTCCATATCATAGCCAAAACTGCGATATAACCGGAGCCGTTCCTCATATTTTTCGTGATTTTCCCATGCCGCGTCACTGACAAACATATGCGTCTGCTACCCTTTTTTTGATTTCAGGTTTTTAATGGCCATCTCCGCTGCATTTACCAATTGATACACAATCGGGGATGCGGTCAATGCGGGATGCGTACCCAGTTGAAAGGTGGCCAGATCGTTAACGGTCATGCGCTGATGCACAAAGGCGCTGATGGCATTTATCAATTCGCCGCCGCTTTTTGCCCCGTAAATCTGTCCTCCTAAAATCACCTGTGTACCTGCCTCAAAAATAAGCTTTACCTTCATGTTCTCGGCGCCCGGCATATCACCAGGATGCCGGTTAACAGCCTCACTTTCACCAATAACGATGTTGTATCCCAGTTTTTTCGCCTGTTCTTCCGTAAGGCCTGCCGCGGCAAAGGCGGCGTTTCCCAATACAGTGGAAAAAACCCCAATAACTCCCATGTTCATGCGGGAAGACGAAAACAGATTGGCACCGGCAATGCGCGCTTCCATGGTGGCAATGGACGCCAGTTTCATGGACGATGGCTTGCCGTCAAAAAAGGAGACCTTTTCCGTGCAATCACCGCACGCGAATATATGGGGATCGCTGGTCTGCATGTACCGGTTGACCTGAACCGCCTTGCACGGCCCCAGCTCAAGTCCCGCTTTTTCCGCCAACTCAGCATTTGCTGAAGCCCCTATGCCTAGAATGACCATATCAGCTTTGATCTCCTTGCCGCTTTTCATTCTCACGCCGCTAACCTTTTCGTTTCCAGTAAAAGCTTCCACTTTCTCATCCAATACCAGGGAAACTCCCTGCGCAGCAAGCGCCTGTTCGGCCTTCTGGCAAAACTCATTATCGTACACGAGCTGCAGGCAATGCCTCATCATTTCAACGATTGAGATACGCAGTTGCGGATTGCCTTTTTTGCATTCTTCCGCAAACTCGACCCCGATAAATCCGCATCCCACGATCACCAGGTCGGTTATGATTTTCAGATCGCGCAATACTCCCTGGAGAAGGTCAACATCCTTTTCAATGGCAATGATATTCTTCTTCTCCACACCCGGAATGGGCGGTACTATTGGTTTTGACCCGGTGGCAATAATAAGCTTCTCGTATTGCACGCTCTCGCCCGAATGCAACGCCACCGTACGGGATGCGGCATCTATCGAATCCGCAATGTCGATGACAAGCTGGATATTATTTTTTTCCAGGATCGCGTTGGGTATAAGATTCTTTTCGGATGTGCCCAGGGTCCCGAAAATATAGGGAATGCCGCAGGGAATAAGTACTTTCTCTTCACACCGGATCACCATAACGCTTTTTTCCGGATAATGACGTTTCGCGGTAATTGCCGCGCAGACACCTGCCGCGCTTCCACCGATAACCACCACATCTGCTTTTTTCATTCAAAGACCTCCATTATAAAAATAGTGCAATGTCGCATCCTGTAACTTCACGCCAGCCGTTCACTGCCCGAATAGACCTCGCTTGCGCACACGGCCGCGGCTGCGTGTCCGGGAAACTTAGGATCGAGCCATGTTTTCATATCCGCAAACGCCTCCCCTTTCATGTCATATTCGATCGGACCCTTTATCTGATACGATGTGCCGATTTTGTCGATAAACAAGACCGCGCCCTTGCTTTTGCTTAAAATGTTTTTCCGGGTCTTGCTAAAATAATTGTCCGCTATCACAAACTTGTCACCACCGATCAATTTCACGCATGTCGCATAAATAGCATTGGGCATGCCGTTTGTGTCGACGGTCGTAAAGACAACCGGCCCCTCGCGGTTTTCCCATGCTTGTGTGACCACATCAGGCAATTTCCGCATACGTTCCTCCTATGTTAATCGTTTTCGCCGCCCTCAATATCTCTTTCTAAACAGCGTACCACTTTTTTTTGATCATCTATTTTCATGCCATGATACAAAGGTAAGACCAGGCAATGCCGGTAGGCGTATGTGCTTGCACGCATACGCCCGATTATTGCACAACTCGTTGTTCGTTTAAAAGCCTTGTGCATATGAAGCGCGTATGTTCCTATCTGCACCTCTATTCCCCGCATGCGCATTTTTTTAATTACATCACAGGGTTTATCGACAAAAACGCAGAACGATTGGAACGAATGCACACCCATACGGGTCACTCTCGGCAGCGTAATATTCTTGACACCCGCGAGAAGGCCGGTATAATTCATTGCGAGCTGTCTTCGTTCAGTAATCAGCTCTTCTATATGCCGCATTTGCACTACGCCAATTGCCGAAAGCACATCGCTCAGTTTGCAGTTTGTTCCCAAGGAAACAAACGATGCCCTTTCCCGCGCCGTCGACAGTTCCATGCCGAAATGTTTATATCTGTTTATCCAGTTGGCCACCCATGGACTATTTGTGGTGATTATCCCGCCTTCTCCCGTGGTGATAAATTTGCGGGGGTGCAGGCTGAATACGCTGATATCGACCAGATTGCCGACCTTCACACCATTATATTCCGCGCCAATCGCACACGCGGCATCCTCGATAATTTTCACTTTATATTTTTGTTTAATATAATTAAGAAAACGATAATCAAGCGGGTTGCCAAAAAGGGCCACGGGAATAATGGCTTTTGTTTTCTTTGTTATCGCTTTCTGAAGCCCGGCATAGTCTATAAGCATGGTGTCTTTCGTAACATCCACGATAACGATTTTTGCCCCGACAATGCCGGCAGCGTCCGCTGTGGCCGGATAGGTAAAATCGGGTATAATGACCTCGTCCCCAGAGCCAATTCCCACCGCCCGCAATGCCAGCTCAAGACCGGTAGTGCACGATGTGACCGCAATAGCATGCTTGCACCCTATATACGCACGAAATTGCCCCTCAAATTCGTGTGTTACGGGACCTTCCGTGAGATAGCCGCTGTCAAGTACTTCGCATACTTTCCGCTTCACCTCGGAGGTAATATATGGTTTTATGAGAGGGATTGTAATCATGATTGCATTCCACGGTAAAGGATAGTTTCCGGCAAATCAGGCATTTTGAACATCCTTTAGTTTTTTAATCACAATGGGTATACTTCCCAGCAGCTTGCTGCGAGGAAGTTTATTATAGCAACCCAAGCCGCTTGAATTGCTCCGCAGACGCGTCATTTTCGCGCATTAAACCTCCCATTATTTCTATCATCCGTTTCTCGATCGCAGGGTCTCTGAGCGGCCGTTCCTATCCCGGGTCGCCCTTGAGGTCGAAAATATGACGCATACAAAATCGCTTTTTCTCTTTCTGTTCTAACTCCATTTTTACCGTCCCTTTCAATTCACCCGGCGCTAACAGACGTTATTGCCATCAGCTTATAGATGTCCTCGTCCGAGCATCCCCTGGAAAGGTCGTTGGCCGGCTTGTTGAGCCCCTGCATGATGGGCCCCACTGCGATGGCCTTGGCAAAGCGCTCCACGGCCTTGTAACAAATGTTTCCCGCGTTCAGGTCGGGGAAGATAAGCACATTAGCCTCGCCGCCCATGGGGCTGCCCGGCGCTTTTCTTTGGCCGATAGACTTGATCACTGCCGCGTCGAGTTGGAATTCGCCGTCCACCTTCAGACCCGGGTTACGCTGCTGGACGATTTTCACGGCCTTGATGACCTTGTCCACATTCTCGTGCTTGGCGCTGCCCTTAGTGGAATAGGAGAGCATGGCCACCCTGGGCTCCCCGCCCGCCAGGTTGCGGTAAGAGTCCGCTGAAGCCGAGGCAATGGCCGCCAGCTGGCTGGCGTCCGGAAAGGGCACCACCGCGCAGTCCGCGAAAATAAAGGGAGTGTAAGCCTCGCCCTCCTTCCAGTTGGGAATGAGTATGAGGAAGCAACTGGAGACCACGCCCTCCTTGGCGCCGATGCAGTATCGTGCGGCCGTAACCACGTTTCCTGTGGAATTGACGGCACCGGCAATACATCCAGCGGCAATGCCCGTGTTCACCAGCATATCACCGAAATAGAGGGGCCTTTTCACGCGTTCAAGAGCTTGTTTCTTTGACACACCCTTCTCTTTTCTGCGCTCATAAAGCGCTTTGGCCAAATCATCCAACCCATCGTATTCAATAGGCGTTATCAACTCTATTCCAGCGGTGGATATTTCGTTTTCCTCAGCCAGTCTTGGAACGCTCTTTTTTTCATCGACAATGATCACCTTGGCCACTTTGTCATCTACGGCCTTGCGAGCGGCCCTAAGCATGCGAATGTCCTCGCCTTCGGGCAGGACAATAGTTTTTAAGTTTTTCCGCGCTCTTTCAAGAATGCCGTCAATGATTCCTAAACCAGAAGAAGCCACAGGGACTCCTTTTTATTTAGATTATGTATTTTTCTATTTTGCTGAGACATAAAAAGTACTATTTCCCTTAAGATGCGTTTCGATCAGATTCTTTCCTTCAAGGTGACCCAAAATTTTGACGGCTTCATTATGCGCTATGCTAAGGCCGTTGGCAATATCGTATAGCGAACAAGGTCTGCGACTAATTAGGTTTAAAACATCGGCTGAAGAGGCGGTAAAACCGGAAAGCCGCGTGTGACGCCTGAAATTTATGATGATTTCAGTGTTTTTTCCGAACCTTTTAGCAAATTTTGTCATTTGAAGTTCATTTACAGGAACCGCAAACACTTCGGCGGGTGGCCGGGCCACGGTGTTAAGCTGAATTTTATCCGGTGCGATTTCTTTTGAAATAGCGGCGATTTTAATAACCTCAGCGTCTATGGCGGTTATGCCGCTCAGTAAAAACACTTCCAACCACAATTTCTTATGGTATTTCTTCCGAAACCCAATTAATCCATCAACCATTTTGTCGAAGTGGATTTTTCCATGCGGTCTGTTGACATAACCAAAGGTGTCCGCATCTCCGGCATCCAATGAGGGAATGACCAAATCGGCCTGCAAAAGCGCATCCTGCACAGCCGGATCCCACAATAACGAACCATTGGTGATCACGGCTACCGGCTTTTTTGTCCTTTTTTTCAGTTTGTCGATAAGCTCACCGATTTTTGCATACAGGGTCGGCTCCCCGGAACCCGCAAGCGTGATGTAATCCGGTGAACAACCTGTTTTAAGTTTCTGGTTGATTTCCGCTAAAAGTTGATTCAACGGAACATATTCCCGCCGCATAATCGTCTTTTTTGTCGTCTTTCCCAGCTGGCAATAGATACAGTCGTACGTGCAGGTCTTGTGGGGAACCAGATCAACACCTAGTGAACGCCCCAATCTTCTTGACGGGACCGGCCCGTAAACATATTTGAACGCCTGTCTGTGCATAATCACCTTCTTACAGGTTACCCTGCCATTGCCAAAAACAATGCCTGTTTTAAATCTGCTATCAAACACTCTGTTTTTTCAATTCCCGTTGATAATCTAACCGTATGCATGTTTACGCCATAACCAGTGCGTCTTTCAGGCGGCATATAAAGCATGGTCGTCAAATACGGTATGCAGATCAACGACTCGGTTGCTCCAAGGCTTACCGCATGATAGATCATTTTCAGGTTTTCAATGAATTTCTTTGCGTGGTCTATATTGTCACCCACATCAAAGCTTAAAATCCCGCCAAAGCCATTATGCATTTGCTTGCAGGCCACTTTGTATCCAGGATCTCCTGAAAGGCCGGGATAACGCACATTTTTAACTTTCGGGTGTTCGTTCAGATGTTTCGCGATAACCAAAGCGTTTGCGGCCATTTTTTCCGCACGCATCTCAAAGGTTTTAAGTCCCCGCTCCAGAAGAGACCCGGAATATGCGTCAAGAGTGGTCCCTATTGCCTGCCGGGTAAACCAAAGCTTGTCATAATGCTCCTTTGACCCGGCCATGGCACCAGCCATCAGGTCATTATGCCCGCCCAGGGCTTTTGTTGCGATCTCTACAATCCCATTGCAATGCCTGCTGCTCCGCAAAGCATTCCAACCACGAAATTGACCCCTTTAATCCCGAAAAAGGCGCGGCGGGAATGCGCAAGCATGGGCAGCATACCATGGCCGTCCTGTACAATTGAACTCGCAAGAAGAACACTTCCCGGAATAGCGCCATTTGCATATAAAGTGATAAAAATAAGATGCGGTCCGGATTCAGGAATCAAACCGACAAGGCAGGCGATCAACAAAACAGCCCATGTACTTTCCCTGATGGCCTGCTGCAAATGGAGGTAATCCGCAAAAAAATGCATCGCAATTAACGCCCCAAAGGTCCACAAAAAAATACTGGGAACATGTTTTCTTGCGACATGTCGCCACAGATGTTCTTCCAAAAAATGGTCCGGCACCGTGCATACCATGAATATTGCGCCGCACGATATCAACAGCATCGTAATTTTCATCCAGCCCCATTGCACTGGCCCGATTTGTCCCGTAACTAATGCGGCAATAAAAAGAAAAAGGGAAACAGAAAGAATGCCTCTGGAAGGAATGCAGTTCCTCCACTGGTCGAGCACCCGGTGGCACGACAAGACATCATATCCTGCATCCTCATGGATAATAAAACCTTCTGCACACGGTTTGGCTGTCAAGCGTCTTCCAAATATCAAATCCGTCAATCCACCGGCCACAACGCCCAGCACAAAAAGCATGCCATGAATAAGCAAAGCCTGCTTGGGGATTATGGCAAACATGACAAATGACTCATCCCCGGCCGTGGCCACCATGGCCGCAACTACCGCGCCCAGGCTTACTGTGCGGTGTGAATACATGGCAACCACTGCAAATGCGCCTAAGCAACCTGGTGTTGCGCCCAGAAATGCCGTAAGCAGGTATTGTCCCCAACGATTTCCCGAAAGATGCTTTTGCCATGTTCCGCTAGACAGCACATTTACATATTCGATTAAAAGCATCATCACGAATACGAAACCGGTGATCATCACCGCATGCTTGAAAACGTGAATCATTTGGTATTAGCAGCCCCTTGTTTGGGATTACCTTCTATGATTCTCGAAATGGCATTTTTTCTTACTATATATGCGCCAATTTCGCATCCGATATCGCGCGCAATGACAGGACATTTTGCCTGGAGCAGAAAATAGATATTGTTATCCATTCCACTCAGCGTCTCATAGTTACCCTGGCCCTTTGAAATGATAAGATCGGCCTGGTGAAACCTTTCAACAAACCCAGGTGAACAATCAGAGAGGATTGTCCCCGGAGCGTCGGAACCATTGTCAGCAACCCTCACAAGCTGATTCATGTTGACTTCCTCGGCATCAACTTTGGTTACATCATTGATTATGGGACGGCCGCGCACAACATACGTGATCTTCTCCACAGGCAGCTGTTCAATAAAAAACCGGTCAAAGACAATCTCACCTGCATTGTCGCCCAGATACAGAATCGTCTTTGCGCACAACACCTCTTCTTTCAGGCTGGCCACTGCGTCCATGTCGATTAAAACGCTAAAACATTGGTTAATCACTTTTAAAACATCATCCTCCGTAAGCGCGTGGTTTTTCCCAAAATCAATGATATTGCCCGCAATGGCCATTCTCAGGCCGTTTTCAAATGCATCGCCCCTGCCATCAATCTTTTTCTTCAGCATTGGCATAAGCGATTCAGCAAAACGATTATAGCGCTCTTTATTGCTCTGGTAGGGATCCGCATTACCCGTCATTTCCCTGATAATACGGTGGATTTTTTGCCCCATGGCCGGCGGAGAATCGCCCATATCCAAATCTGACACAACCCTTAATACTTTTTTGAGAATCTTTTCGTGAAGGACCGTGTCATCAGTGATACTTCGAACACTACCGAGTGTCTGGTCTATGAAGCAGGGAATACAATCAATGAAGCTTTTCATAGCTGCTCGTACGTTCCGAGAATCGTGGTCCCGCCATGGACTTTGTCCCCGACAACAACATTCAACCGGGTATGCACGGGAACAAAAATATCGGTACGTGACCCGAATTTGATTATGCCAAATCGCTGGCCAATTGAAAATCCGTCGTTGATCTTCGCGTAACACACAATCCTGCGCGCAATAAAACCGGCGATCTGTTTAACCAGGATTTTTACGCCCTCCCCGGTCTCTATGCCTACCATTGTCTGCTCATTATCGAGCGATGCCTTGTGCGAAGCAGCGTGGAAAAACCTTCCCTGAACACGCCGAATAAACCGTACGCTTCCCGCAACCGGCATACGGTTTACATGGACATTAAAAATGTTGAGAAAAATCGATATCCGTACCATCTCTTTGTCACAAAATTGGTCTTCCCGTTCCTGTACGATTTCCACGACCCTGCCATCGGCAGGAGAAACAATAATGCCTTTGCCATCGGGAATGCGCCTTTCCGGGTCCCTGAAGAAGTACACTGTGAAAACAAATAAAACAAAGAACAAGATACAGGCCGCTGTTGCGGCCACACTAAAAACTGAGATGGCAAAACAAGAAATGACCAATAGCAATAACTCTATCGCAATGATCCCAAAGCCATGCTTGTTGATTTTCAAAACACAATCCTTTTCATGAAACCAGAGAGCATTTGCTATATATTGCAAGAACAGTGCCACATATTATACATAGACACTATTTATTCAGGTAATATATTGTGGATAATAAGAATAGAATAGACTATAAAAATAGCTTTGGAAAAAGAAGTGCGTTTTATGGTTGCAGGTTTGCTACCATTGAAATACCTGGCCTGAAGAATTCCATAATGGATACATGAAGGTCAGGGCTCACTCTGATCAATCATCTCTTGTGTAAGTGTCCGCAGATGGAGCAGGTAAATGGTGACACTGACGGCTATCACAAGCAGGGACACCCGGATCCATACTAATGTGGTGAAAATGAAAGCGGAGGAAACAATGACCGACCAGAGCATAACAAGGGAGAGAATCTTCGCCTTTTTTGAAATCGCATGAAATTGCCTGTAACCAGATATATGGCTGCCAAAAACTCTGTGGTGCATGATCCAATGGTAGAGTCTGGCTGAACTGCGGAAAAAACACGCGGCCGCCAACAAAAGGAACGGCGTTGTAGGGAGCAACGGGATAAAAACCCCAATCACCCCCAGCGCAAAAAACAATAAGCCTGCCAGGAAAAACAGATGTTTTCCGACCAGCCTCACAATGCTTTTCCTACTTGACTTCACTCATGGGTATGCCAAGCGCGTCCGCGACTCCCTTGCCATAGGCGGGGTCTGCCTTTGCACAGTTGCCGATATGCCGTATTTTGACCTCGCGCGGGGCGTCGCCCATTGCCCGCGCCGTGTTCTCGAACAGCACCTTTTTCTGCGCAGGACCCATCTGATTGAACAGAGCGCGCGGCTGTGAATAATAGTCGTCGTCGTCCCGGTGGTTCCAATGGTCTGCCGCACCTTCAATGCTCAACGGCGGTTCCTTGAAATCAGGCTGCTCCTGCCATTCACTGTAGCTGTTCGGCTCGTAGCCGAGGGTGCTGCCGAAGTTACCGTCGACCCTCATGGCGCCGTCCCGGTGGAAGCTGTGGAACGGACAACGAGGCGCATTGACCGGGATCTGCTGGTGGTTCACGCCCAGGCGATAACGCTGCGCATCACCATAGGAAAAGAGCCTGCCCTGAAGCATCTTATCGGGCGAGAACCCAATGCCCGGAACGATGTTGGCCGGGTTAAACGCTGACTGTTCGACCTCGGCAAAGTAATTCTCCGGATTGCGGCTGAGTTCCATGACACCCACTTCAACAAGCGGATAGTCCTTGTGCGGCCACACCTTGGTAAGGTCGAACGGGTTGAAGGGGAATTTGGAGGCGTCCTTTTCCGGAACAACCTGAATAAACAGGGTCCATTTGGGAAAGTCCTTTTTCTCGATGCTCTCGTACAGGTCGCGCTGGTGGCTTTCGCGGTCCTTGGCAATAACGGCCTCTGCTTCCTGGTCTGTCAGGTTCTTGATGCCCTGCTGGGTCTTGAAATGGAATTTGACCCAAAAACGTTCATTTTGGGCTGATATCATACTGTATGTATGGCTGCCATACGCGTTCATGTACCGGTATGACAAAGGAATACCGCGGTCGCTCATGGTAATGGTGACCTGATGAAGCGCTTCCGGGAGCGATGTCCAGAAATCCCAGTTGTTTTTTGCGCTGCGCATATTCGTTCTGGGATCGCGTTTAACTGCATGATTCAAGTCCGGGAATTTGAGGGGGTCTTTGAGAAAAAACACGGGCGTGTTGTTACCCACCAGGTCCCAATTGCCTTCTTCTGTGTAAAATTTAATCGCAACGCCGCGAATATCGCGCTCGGCATCAGCAGCGCCGCGTTCGCCCGCGACCGTGGAAAACCGGGTAAAAAGATCCGTTTTCTTGCCTGCTTTCGAGAAAATCTTCGCTTTTGTGTATTTGGAAATATCGTGCGTTACAGTAAAAAAACCATACGCGCCCGATCCCTTGGCGTGCATGCGCCGCTCTGGAATGACTTCGCGGTCAAAATGAGCCAGCTTTTCCAAAAACCATGTATCTTGCAAAAGCATGGGTCCTTTTTTTCCCGCAGTCATTACATTCTGATTATCGGCAACCGGCGCGCCCGACCTGTGCGTCAATTTTTTCTTTTCAGCCATGAATAGTTCCTTCCCTTCATCATTAAAGGTATTATAAGGGATATAGAATATTGATGCTTAAAAAGTCAAAAACTACTTGCCTGGTGTCAGTTTTCCGGTGCGGAACGAACGGCCGTCTTTTCCCGTAACCGCAATGCCCAGCTTCCTCATTTTTCTGAAAAGCGTGGTCTTGTGCATGCCCAGCTCCTTTGCCGCGGCGCACCGGTTGTTTTTATTTCTTTCAAGCGCGGCGCGGATCAACTGGACATTGAACATTTCCTGGGCAGACCGTGCCGTGGGCGAGACTGGTCCCAGGGAAGAACGGGAGGTGAGTTCAGCGGGCAGATGGCGCACGTCAATAACGCCTTCAGCGCACATGATAAAAGAACGCTCAATGACATTCTCAAGTTCGCGCACATTGCCCGGCCAATCGTGGGCCATGAGCAGCGAAAGCGCTTCCGTGGATATTCCGGGAATGGTTTTCTGCTGGAGGCGGTTGAAACGGGCGATGAACTGGTCCGCAAGAACGGGAATGTCCTCTTTTCTTCTGCGCAATGGCGGCAGTTCCACTCTCACGACATTCACTCGATAATACAAATCTTCGCGGAAGACTCCGGTGCGGACCTGTTCAGCCAGGTCTTTATTGGTGGCGGTTATTACCCTGACATCAGCTGTTTCGGAACGGGTTGATCCCAACGGCTCATAAATACGGTCCTGAAGAACGCGCAGCAAACGCACCTGCAATGCCTGGCTTATCTCGCCGATTTCATCGAGAAAAAGCGTACCCCCTTTTGCAAGGGCAAATCTCCCCGGCTTATCGCTGTTGGCGCCGGTAAAAGCGCCCGCCTTGTATCCAAAAAGCTCGGATTCCAGGAGCGTGTCGGGCAATGCCCCGCAATTCACGGCAATAAACGGCCCCTTTTGCCGGGGACTCAGCCCGTGAATTGTACGTGCCACAACCTCCTTGCCAGTCCCGGTTTCGCCTTGGATGAGTACAGTGCTCGGGCTTGCGGCAATGGCGGGCAATATCTCGAATATCTTCTGCATGAGGGGGCTGTGGCTGGTAAGGTCTCCAATAGTGAAGCGGCCTTCGAGTTCGCGGCGCAGCAACTCCACTTCGCTCAAATCGCGGAATGTCTCTGCTCCGCCGATAACACGGCCCTGAGAATTTACTAAAACAGCAGTTGAAACACTGATGGGAATCCGGTCGCCCTTGGCGTTAATAATGTATGCGGTCTTGCCGATGATGGGCTTGTTTGTCTTGATGGTTGACTTCAATGCACAGGCAGCCTCGCACATGCTGGATCGGAATACTTCGGAACATAACCGCCCAAGGGCCTCTTTTCGCTTAATGCCGGTTATTTTTTCCGCGGCCCTGTTGAAAAAGGTGACGCGCCAGTCCATGTCGACCGTAAAAACGCCGTCTGAGATGCTTTCAAGAATTATCTGGGTCTGGTCTGAAATCATTGAATAAAAATATGATTCTCACAAATAGGTATCAACCATGACAAATTAAAAATGTAGTTACAAGTTTTAATCTAAACATATATTTCTGGTATGATTGATCACTGCATTGCCACCATTATCTGCGATAACCGCGCCATGCAACCCGGCCTTCAGACAGAACATGGACTTTCTGTTTTGATTCAGGCGGATAAAAAGCACATACTGTTTGACACGGGCCAGGGAACAACCGTATTGCACAATGCGCGTGCACTTGGCCTTCTGTTTGAGAAAGTAGAAGCCATTGTGATAAGCCACGGGCATTATGACCACACCGGCGGCCTTGGTCTTTTATTGGAACAATGCCCGAATGCAAAAATCTTCATTAATCCTTCGGCCCTTGCGACCCGATATTCAATCGCTCCTGGCGCACAACCACGATCCATTGGCATGCCTGAAGAAGTGAAAACACATTTGGAAAAAGTGCCGGAACGCATAGTATGGGTAACCGCTCCCTTGGAACTTCTGCCAGATTTCTGGATCACTGGCCCCATTCCCCGGCCCATGCCGGTTGAAGGCTGGGAAAACAGGTTTTTTCTTGATCCTGAAGGTACTATACCGGACCACATACTCGACGAACAAGCACTGTTCATTAAAACAGCCAAAGGCGTCTCTGTCATACTAGGATGTACGCATGCGGGCGTGGCAAACACACTATCGCATATCGCTGCCCTTGTTGGCGAAAAAGAAAAAAGACACCTGGTTCTCGGGGGACTTCACCTGGCAAGCGCGAATCCTGAAAACATGGACCGCGCAATGCAAGCCCTTACGGATTTTAATGCTGAAAAGATAGCCCCCTGCCACTGCAGCGGTGACGGATTCATGACCAAAGCAGCAGAACGCCCAGGATTTTTAGCATGCGGCGCCGGGATTAAACTGAACATCTGAATCAGACCCATGCAATCCCCTCCCACAGCATTCTTTGCGTTACGCAATAATATAATGTATATTTAATATATACATTATTGGAGGCATCATGAACGCATCGGTTTTGGATTTGCGGTATAAAATGCGCGATGTGCTGCGCGCGTTGAATCGCCGGGAACGAGTCAGCATCCTGTACCATGGTAAAATCAAGGGAGAGATAATCCCCAGCAAGCAAAAGAACAGCCTAAAGTCCAGCAATCACCCCCTTTTCGGCATGGTGAAAGGTGAAAAAGCACCCCCCGAAAAAATTATTGCGCAAATGAGAAGAGGACGATACAATGATATTTGATACGGACATCCTCATCTGGATACAGCGCGGTAATGAGAAGGCGGCCGCCATGGTCGATGCCGACACAGACCGTTTTATTTCAATCATAACCTATATGGAACTGCTGCAAAAGGCCAACAACAGGGAACAGCAGGCCGTTATCAAGGATTACTTAACACAGATGGATTTTACCGTATTGCCTCTTTCGGAAAATATCGGCCATCGGGCGTCAATCTATGTTGAAGAATATGCCCTCAGCCACGGAATCTCGGCGGATGACGCGCTCATTGCCGCCACAGCCATTGAAAACAACCAATCGCTGGTTTCCGGAAACAACAAACATTACAAGGCCATCAAAGATCTGCATTTCAAACGTTTTCAAGTGTAGCGGGTAATTCCATGAAATCATTGAGTCCACGGCAACAGGAAATTATCCAGGCTTCTTTTACCATTGTCCGTAAAAAAGGGATCAAAGGTCTTACGACAAAAGAGCTTGCTAAATCTCTTGAAATCACAGAGCCCGCCCTCTACCGTCACTTTAAAAACAAAACCGATATTGTATATGCCATCCTGTGCCGTATGGAATCCGACAACAAGCAGATGCGGACCGCGTTTATCAACAGCGCCATGCCAGCACTCGACAAGCTGGAGGCCATGTACGTCTCCACTATGGGCATACTTGCCAAAAATCCGGTATTGGCAACAGTCATGCTTTCCGAAGAGCATTATCTGGAAAATAAAAAGCTCATGGCCAAGGCCCTTGCCATTCAGGACGGAACACTGGCCACTATCGGTTCGATCCTGACCCAGGGAGTTAAGAAAAAACAGGTACGCAACGACATATCCGGCAAAGAGCTTGGCCTCATGATCATGGGAACCATGCGGCTCGTTGCCATCCGCTGGCGGCTGTCAGGATACCAAACGGATTTAACCGCCCTGGTAAAACGCTCATGGCATTCGCTTAAAATAACCCTCCGCGTAATTCGGTCCCACCCATAAAAAACACCAGCACCTGAAAAAGAGCGAAAACATTACCATTTCGACTGGACACTTGCAGCGGAAAACGTATCTCATTCATCGATCATTCCTGTTTCAGCAGATACTGGTTGGAGATCACTTTGAAGGTCACCTTTATTCTGCTGTCATAAAGCCTGAAAACAAGGCCCTCTGCGTTCACATTGGGATTGTAAACACTCTTCATGTCCGCAATTTTCAATAGTTGATCGTAGGATTGATCCAGGATAAAATTGTCGTTGAAAACCGGCACCATCTCCATGCCGAGCTTTTCCACAAACGCCTTCATTTCAGGCAGGGGCAGGTATTCCTGTTTTTTCAGGTCCACAACGTAAAAGACAAGGCATTTCTGGCCGTTAATTTTGAGTGGATTGCTCTGTATTTTCTGGCCCACTGCTTCTCCCTGGACAGCATATCCGTCGGGCAGGTTTTCGGGCAGTTTGTGGGATCTGGCCATGTTCCAGAAAACATTGCTCTCGTTTTCCAGAATCTCCAGGTTGCGGCTGCATACCCCGAATTGTCCGTCGTATTTGAAAAATGTCGTTGATGTACCATCCACCTTTTCCGTAACATAGAAGCGCTGACCCCTGCATTTTTCGAGCAGTTCCAGGCTGTTCTGGATGCGTTCTTCGTCTGTCTTGGGAATAAAACCCGGTATTGCACCTTTGACCTCGCCTGACAGGTCCACCGGCACTGGCGCCTCGTATTTGACCACGCCGATCTTTTCAGATACGTCTGCGCCAAGTTCATCAGGAATGCCGGGAAAGCTGGCAACGGGCAGTGCCAGTCCCTGGGATATTTGTCCGCGCAGTTTTATGGTCTTTATTCTGTATCCTTCGTAATCGCGGCCTTCAAAGAGTGTCTTTTTTTTGCCCGCTTTTTCCAGAAAGGCATATTGTGGCAAGGGAGGGAGCAGGCTGTCGATCTCGAAATAGACGCATTTGTCCCCTGGTTTGAATTCGTTCTTCCTGGCCACCACCCACCAGCCGCCAATGCGGACTTTTTCAATAGCATCCGCGCCTTCAATGGGAAGAACTTCTTCAATGAGACGAATTGTCGCGAGTTTACGCATGTGTAATCCAATTTGTCAGGCGGTTTTTGACTGTTATATGTATAAAAAGATAATTCTAAATTTAGGTTTAAACAAGTTGAAAAATAGAATCTAAAAGGGGCGCGGCGCGTATGCAGCAATAATGGAGAAATCCGGCGGGAATCAGTTGTAACTGAAGTGTTGACAAGGGAGTGACGGATAGGCGATTTTAACGGTATGCGTCTTTCACGCCAGGGAGGATGAGGGTATGTTCTGTTTGCAACCCCGGAAGATGTACAAAATATTCGTCACTACACCGTTGGGTGCAATGCTGCCAGCGAAGACAGAAAGACAAAAGACAGGCCAGCGCGAAAGGCAGGCCGCCATCGTGGCGGTCAAATAAACACGGAAACATATTGCGGCTAATTTCATTTTAGATCAAATCAAAAAGCAATATTACCCACTTTTCGAAAGAAGGTACCATGAAATGGAAAGACATTATACTTGGCGCAAGTGCCTCGCTTGCTGTAACAATATTAGGTGGAATTGCAATCTATTATTTAACGAAAGAACCAGATCAAAACAAAACCGAAAAAGTGGTTTTCTTAATTGAGCAAAGCGCATCGTTTAAAGGTGGTAGTCAAGAGGTTACTTTCGCAACGATTAAAGTTAAAAACGATGGGGGCGTTGGAGCAAAAAACATTTTGGTTTCAGTATTATTTTCTACAGCCGAAATAAAGGATTTTGCATTAGACGTTAATGCCGGAATTAGAGAAACATCAAGAGAAATTAATCCTAAAAGCATAAAACTAACATTCGAATCTCTTTTGCCAAATGAAGGCTTTACACTAAACCTACTTCTTACGGCACCAGACAAACCAAAGGTTTTTGTGAGAAGTGAGGCAAGTCTCGGAGTAGAAGAAAAACCTAAGTCAACGGTGCAAACCCCCAAAGATAAGCTACGGGATATTTTCACGTATTTGGTACCATTTAGCGCATTATTGTTAGGCTTGATGGGTATTTCCTTTTTAGTTTTTGTAAAAAAAAGAGGTTTGTTTGAAGTTATGTCGCCCGATAAAAATAATGCAGGCTTTCTTTTACTTCATCATGGTTTCGTTGATGATGCGATAACGGTATTAAATAGCGCTTTACATTCAGGTCGGTATGATGTATTTACCCTATCAAACCTCGCATTATGCAAATCCTTAAAGGGCGAGCATGAGCAAGCCAGACAATTAATTCGAGCAGCCAACTTTCGTGAAAAAGTAGGACACGCCAAAGCAGTGATTCTCTTTAATGAGGCTCTTGTCAATATAACAGGAGGCAAAAAAGAAGAAGGAACAAAGATTCTAATGAAGGCCATTGAAAAATCCCCCACAGAGATTCGACGATATTGTCAATGCAGCTCTATTTTAGATCCATATCGTAGTGATCCTGCAATATATAACCTTATTAAAATCGATTAATTGTTTTGATTCATTTTAGGCAAAAACGTATTCATAGGTTAGCAGGTTAGAAACATGTTAATAAACTTCCTCACCATCCCTGGTTCGGTTGAAAAAGGCACGCGCTGGCCAAAACAAAGCAAAAGGCACGCTGGCAGTACTGCACCCAACAAAGCGCAGCCAGGTTCGGTCAGGCAGAATAATATAATTATGGAATTTCTGCCTGCCCTCTCCCAAATGCACTACCCTCCGCGATTGCTGTGGGGCGCTGGTCCGGCCTGTCCTGACGGCAGGCCGGCGCGCGCCCCATCCTCACCCGCGTCATGTCGGGCCGCTAAGGCGGCCCTCCGTCGCGGGTTCGGCCGCAATCGCTCCGGCAGTCGGGTCCGTTTCTCTGGTAGCGGTTCCCAAGCCCCTCCTGGTGCACTTCTGGCTGCGCGACCGTAAGCAGATACTATTTTTCCTGACAACAGCATAAACCACCTCCAAAAGCGAAATTCATATTTCTTTCTGATGCGACAGTTTTTGTCACATCCAGCCAACCTCTGGGTAAGGATTCAGCCAATTCCAGCCCATTCGCACATACATTTCGTACTTCCGGGAAGCCGTAAATAAAGAAAATTTCGATTGCCGCATGCAAGAAGGCGTTGGGAGTTCTGAGACCGCCTGAGGAAAAACGCCAGACCAAATCATGGGTAGAGCTCTGCAAACAGCTTAAAGAATGACACACTCATGATGCCGGCCAATAGAAAGCCTTACATTAAAAGGTTCTGGCGAAACATTGTCCCTTTGGAACCGCGAATGGCTAACCTCGCTCGTTTTGATGCTCTCATATCACTTTACTTTGGCTTACTCAGTGATTATATTACTTGAAGTGAGCGGGCCGTTAACGGATCACCAGCTTTGAAAACCCATAGCTGAATCAGGATTCCGCGAAACGGCTTCGTTCAACCGGATCCTTTCTGAAATCATATCGCATCGAAGAGATTAAAATTGTGGAAGGCACAATTGATGGAAAATAAAATCGCAGTTTTTCAGGGAAAGCATATTCGAAAGGTTCTTCATAATGACCAATGGTGGTTTTCTATCATTGATATCATTGAAGTTTTGGTGGGTGGCGGGCGACCGCGTAAATATTGGAACGACTTGAAAAAGAAGCTAGTTGCAGAGGGTTACGTTGAAGTGTCCGAAAAAATCGGACAGTTGAAATTGCCCGCTCCTGACGGAAAATTGCGGGAAACCGACTGCGCGGAAACCGAGACAATATTTCGCATTATTCAGTCGGTACCGTCCCCCAAGGTAGAGCCGCTAAAACGGTGGCTTGCGAGGGTCGGCAAGGAACGCATTGATGAGATTGAAAATCCTGAACTCGCCATGCACAGGATGAAGGAGATTTATCAGAAAAAGGGCTATCCGAAAGACTGGATCGATAAACGTATCCGTGGCATAGCCGTGCGAAAGAGCCTAACAGATGAGTGGAGTAATCGCGGTACTCAGTCTGATCTCGAATATGCGATTTTAACGAATGAAATCATGAAGGGAACTTTTGAAAAAACCGTAGAAGAATACAAACGTTTCAAAAATCTTGACCGGGAAAACCTTCGGGATCACATGAACGATATTGAGCTGATTCTTACCATGCTTGGCGAGGCGACAACAACAAAATTACACCAAGACCGAAACAGCATCGGTTTTGAATTGTTACACAACGACGCAAAAGATGGCGGAGCAGTTGCCGGAAGAACACGGAAAGATATTGAGGATCAGACGAAGAAAAAGGTTATTTCCTCTAAAAATTATCTGGATAACACCGATAGAAAACGAATAAAAGATTAGAGAACCACGGCTCGGCTCATCCTCCGCCGAGCCGAAAAAGAATGGGCGCTGCAAGAGAAAGACAAAAGAGAAGACGGCGCAAACAAGAATTTGAAATATGGTAGCATTCCGGCTTAAAGCACCCAACAAAGGTTTGGATGCTGCGGGCGCAAAGCCGCCCTTGGCCTTCGGCAAATACCCGGCGTCTGAATACAGCGTGTCATGTCGCAAAGCTCCGTCACGCTGTCCAACGCCGGGTACTTCACCAAACCTTAGCGTAAGCAGATACTATTTTTCCTGACAACAGCATAAACCACCTCCAAAAGCGAAATTCATATTTCTTTCTTATGCGACAGTTTTTGTCACATCCAGCCAACCCCTGGGTAAGGATTCAGCCAATTCCAGCCCATCCGCACATACATTTCGTACTTCCGGGAAGCCGTAAATAAAGAAAACTTCGATTGCCGCATGCAGGAAGGCGTTGGGAGTTCTGAGACCGTCTGAGAAAAAACGCCAATAGCAGAACGGCTTGGCACAGCGTTCAAACCCTCCTAATAAAGTATTTGTTAGTAACCACTAACAAATATGTATATTTTTCCTACTAAAAACAAAGGAGTTTCACATGTTTCGTAATCTAGTTATATCAACAGTAATTGTCCTGGGTGTGCTGGCAGGCTGCTCCAAAGATGAGAATACAAACAATCCTGCAGGAACACCCGGTCTGGACAGCACCATATACCAGGGAACCTTGTATGACACTGTTCTGGCTGCCATATTTGCGACAGCCCATATAACCTATACAGGCTCGCAATACAGGTACACGTTATATACTGACGGCGACTTTATTGTCGATGAAAACGTAGGCATGGGATGGACCGTGCCATCGGGAGAGGAAGGCAGCTATGTGGCTGCTGGTTCGGTCCGCACTTTTACTCCAACAATAGATCGCTATAGCAATGCACAACATCAAATGGTCCCGACCGATTCCTTGCGGCCAGTGTATACAGGCAGCATATCGAACGACACTCTAACGATCACAAATTTCATTAACATTGACAACAAAGCAAACCAGCGCGATCTGGGAACCCTGGTGCTGAAAAAACAATAGCGTATTTTTGTATCTATGATACGATTGTTCATTACCTGCTGTATTTTCGCAGGATTATTGGCTGGCCCTCCTGCTGCAAATGATATTCGCATTCTCTGCCCCTATGCCGGCGCGTTAATCAATGAAGTCGAGACCTCGCATCATAGCTATACCCTCACACTCGAAGACACAGCCCTGCTGAAAGGGCTTTTCTTTCAATGGATCAGGCCCCAGGTTTTCCAGGTCAACACATTCCTGTATCAGTCATCGGACATCAATTACAGCTCTGTGTGGGGCGGCCACCTCATGGGCGACGTATATTTCCTCGCTTCACGCTGGGGAACTGGCCTTGCAGGCGCTGGTTCGGAACTTATTTCAATTAACATGGACGCTGATTCAAACTCAATGCCCATGACCAATGGCGGACACACCAGCTTCAGCGACTTTGAAATGCAAAACATGGTATATACCCCATTTATTCGAGCCGGATACAAACTCTCACAGCTCATGGGAATTGTCAGACTCTCGGTGTTCCCCTGGGCAGGCGTGCAATACCAGGGAGTGCGCGGGAAAATGGAGGTCGATTTTCCCGTATTCCAGTATCCCACACACGCGGACATTGTCGCAGACGACTGGTTCGCCCTTGCGGGTCTAGGTGTCAATGCCAATATCTTCCATTTTATTGACCTTGAAGGCAAATATCACGCAACATTCGACGCTGATACTCTTTACCCCACCATATCAGCCATGGCAAATGTTTTTCTGACCCGGCATATTGGGCTATCGTACCGGTTTAAATACATGGAAATGTCCACTGGAACAAACACGTTCCACATGGGCGGCGTGGCTTTCGTTTTTTAACACTCCATTAGAAGCGAATTGATATCCGATCGGTAAAAAATCTATATTGTTAACTTGTTTATTAACTGTTATATTTAGTAACTTATAGCAAGGAAATTTCATGGCAAACCTGTTCATCCGGCACGCCGATATCTGTAAGACCTTCTCAAACCCGAAAAGGCTGGAGATCATCAACGCCCTTCGCGATGGCAAGGAACTGTCCGCAAGTGAACTCCTGAAATTAATGGATATCAGCAAAGCCAACCTTTCACAGCACATGGCAGTGCTTGTCCAGAAAGGGGTGGTAAAGTCAAAACGCGAAGGTATAAATGTCCTGTATAAGCTTTCAGATGAAAGGATCACCAAAGCATGCGATATCATGCGGGAGGTCCTAATCGGCAAACTGGAAGAAGAAGCAAAAGCCCTCAAACAATTCAAAAAATGAGAAGCAAATGATATACCTCGATTACAACGCCACCACCCCAATCGACAAGAGTGTTGCCGAAGCCATGCTGCCCTTTATTCACGGGAGCTTCGGGAACCCTTCAAGCAGCCATGAGTTAGGAATCCTGGCAAAAGAGGCTGTTGAGACAGCGCGGGGGCAAGTGGCGCAAATGCTGGGAGCTTCACCTTCAGAAATCGTTTTCACCAGCGGCGGCAGCGAATCCAATAACATGGTTATCAAAGGGGTTGCCAATACGTACAGGAGCAAAGGGAACCACATAATCACTTCCATGATTGAGCATCCGGCAGTGCTGAACCCTTGCAGATTTCTCGAAAAGAACGGCTACACCATTACCTATCTGCCTGTTGATGGATACGGGATGGTTAATCCGGCTGATATCGAGACGGCCATTACTGAGATGACAATACTTGTCACTGTCATGCACGCGAACAATGAGACCGGGACTATTCAGCCAATTGCAGAAATTTCCAAGGTTTGCCGGAAAAGGGGCGTCTTATTTCACACCGACACCGCGCAGTCTGTCGGAAAAATCCCCACGCGGGTAAACGAATTGGGCGTGGATTTCTTGTCCGTGGCAGGCCATAAACTGTATGCGCCAAAAGGCATTGGCGCTCTCTACATCAGAAATGGGCTGTCAATTGAACCCCTGATCCACGGTGCAGGCCATGAAAATGGCAGAAGGGCCGGGACAGAGAATGTGATCTTTGCCGTTGGCCTGGGAAAAGCATGCGAGATTGCGGGGGCGCTCTCCGGCGTGGAACAGATCCGTCAACTTACGGATTATTTTTTGAATCGAATGAAAGAGCGCTTTGGAAATAAAATCAGGCTTTTCGGCCATCCGGCCCAGCGGCTGCCGAACACGCTCTATATCGGCTTTTCGGGTGTTACAACACCTGCCGTACTTTCAGCGCTGGGAGATGTCGCGGTTTCCACGGGTTCGGCCTGCCATTCTGGCGCCACATCCCTGTCTTCAGTCCTGAAGGCCATGGGAATTCGTGAATCCAATTCGGAGACAACCATCAGGTTTAGTCTTGGCCGCTATACAACGCAGGACGAGATCAATGCTGTTTTGGATAAATTATCAATCATGGCAGATGAAAAGGCTCTATAACAAAGGAGAATTAAACATGAAATTCGGCATTATCCTTGAAACCAAAGAAGCGGAAAAGGCCTGGAACGCTTTAAGGTTTGCGACGACATCAAGGAAGAACGGGCATGAAGTCAAAGTTTTTCTTATGGGTGAGGCCGTTGAGTGCGAAAACTTAACGCATGAGAAATTTGATGTGGCCGGACAACTGAAAGCATTCATGGCTGCGGGCGGAACCATATTGGCCTGCGGGACGTGCCTTAAATCCCGCCAGATGAACGGGACCGAAGCCTGTCCCCTTTCAACCATGATTGACTGCATTAAGATGGTCGAATGGGCCGATAAGGTTATAACCTTTTAACTTGTTACATATTTGACTTTTATTCCCGTAATTGTTAAATTTTTAAACAATGAATAATTGTTTGGCCAGGCTCCTGTTATCGTATCTCCTTATTGCCTGCACTTCAATTTGTTTTTCCTGTCTTCTTGAACCCGTGGAAATGTCTGGAACGCCGCACATTACGTCGCCCGAGTCCTGCGAATGCCATTGCCATGCCGCGCAACCCATCCAGAACCAGATACAGACAATGCCTATTCGTTCTCTTGACATAAAATATATTGGGCTGAACCCATTGCCCGCGTTTAATCCAACATATCTAACGTTTGTATCATTTCCCGGTACTAATGCTATAGAAAAAGCTCCTTTGTCTTGCCAGGACCCCGCGCTTCCCAACGTTCTTCGCGTCTAGCTGCTTTCTCTTCTCTTATTTTATCAAGGCCGGTTATTATAATAAATGGAGAAAGCTGTATGGATAGTACATTCACATTAAAAAAGACGGCGCTGTTGCCGCTTCTGCTGCTTTTCATTTTGCCGGGACATCCCAGCGCGCAGGAGACGCTGACAATTAATAAGGCAATTGCACATGTGCTTGAACAGAATGGCGGGATCCAGGCTGCGCTGAAGGAACAGGCGGCAACGCGCCATGGATTACGCCAGGCTGCCAGACTTCCCAATCCGGAGCTTGAAGTCGAGACCGAGAACCTGGGGGACGCCACTACAAGCCTGAAGTTGTCCCAACCAGTGGAACTTGGCGGAAAACGGAAGGCCCGCGTCAGGATGGCCCGCGCCGATTCACTAAAAGCCTTTGCTGAACTTGAAACCCGCCGGGCGGCAATCATTGCCGAGACACACCGGCGTTTTTATAAAGCACTCAGCCATCAAAAGCAGATTGAACAACTCGACAGCTTGATCCTGTTTGCTGAAAGCATCAAAACGAACATAGAGAAGCAGGTGGAAATAGGCCGTTCGGGCAAGACCGAACTTTTGCGCAGCATGAAGGACATCACGCTTCTGCGCATAGAACAAAATACCCTTGTACGTGAATACGAAAACAGCATTATTGCACTTGGCGCCTTGTGGGGCGCGGGGAAAAACTCGATACAAGGGGTTTCAGGGGAACTTCAGACATCAAGACGCTCCGCCATCCGCGACAGCCTGGAAACATATGTGGAGCAAAGCCCTCTCCTGCACGCCGCGCTTGCCGAAATCGAGGCTGCAATAGCACAGGAAAACGCCAGCCGCGCCCAAGGCGTTCCTGAATTTTCGATCAAAGGCGGATATGCCCGCGATGCCGGAGCCGGCGATAATCTCTATTCCCTTGGCGCTACCGTAGGCCTACCCCTGTTTAACCGGAACAAGGATGCTGTGGCCGCGGCCATAAATCGAACAGGCGCCGCGGGCAAGAAAGCCGATGAACTCCGGAACGAACTATATGCACGGTTGATGCAAAGTCTTGGCCAAATAGACCAGCTCGAATTCAAGGCCACTGAGCTGAAAGAGAGGGTCATTCCCCAGACAGGCGAAGTGCTCGTGGAATTACGGCGCCTTTTTGAAGCGGGCAAAAGCGGATATGTGGAGCTTATCACCACACAGCGCGAACTTGTGGACGCCTGGCGCGATTACCTTACCACGGAAACCGAAATCCGGCTGGCACTTGCGGATATCATCGAACTTACCGGACAACAGTAAAATAAAAAAGGAGTCGATTATCATGCGGAATATCATCATAGCCATGGCAGTGGCCGCCCTTGTTTTGACGCCTGGGTGCGGAGAGAAACACGAAAAGGCCCATGAAGAGCATGGGAAAGAAGGTCATGAAGAAAAAGCAGTGGTGCCTGAAGAACATGGCGGGGAACATAGCGGTCATGGTCACGAGGGCGAGGAAGACGCCGTTGCCCTGCCCGAAAAGATCGCGGCAAAGATAGGCCTTGCCACGGACAAGGTACGGATGGGACGCGTCAAAAAAACGCTCGGACTGCCCGGTGAGGTGGTCCCCAATGGCGACAAGGTGGTCCATGTGGTCCCGCGCTTTCCCGGCATTGTCAAAGAGGTGCGTAAAAACATAGGGGACCATGTGAAAGAAGGCGAAGTTTTGGCGACTGTTGAGAGCAATGAGAATCTCAGCCTGTATAATGTTGTGGCCCACGGTTCAGGCAGAATAATTGAAAAACATGTGGTTCCCGGCGAATTCGTCAATGAAGAGAGGGACCTCTTTATAATCGCAGACCTCTCAGAGGTCTGGGTGAACATCGCCGTATATGGCAAGGATGCGGCTGAAGTCGCTTTCGGGCAAAGGGTAACAATCGAAGCGGTTGGCGGAAAGACCGTTTCAAGCGGGACAATCAGTTACATCAGCCCTATTTTCAGCGAAGCCACACGCAGCCTGGCGGCCCGGGTGGTGCTTCCCAACCCCAACAACATCTGGCGGCCTGGAACATTCATAAAAGCATCGTTTGATATAACTTCGGATACTGAAGTCCTGCTCGTGTGCAACGAGGCGGTCCAGATAATCAATGAGAAGTCCTGTGTATTCATGAAAGAAGACGGGGATGAATACCATCCGGTCCCTGTGCAATTGGGCGTACAGGGCAAGTCCCATACCGAGATACTTTCCGGGTTATCAAAGGACGCCGAATATGTGTGCAAAGGGGCATTTGAACTGAAAGCGCAACTCACGCTCAAGTCGCTTGGCGGCGGCCATGCCGGACATGGACACTAACAGGAGAAAGGCCCTGAAAAATGATCGACAAACTTATAGAACTCGCGCTCAAACAAAAGGTGCTGGTGATTGTGCTTGTTGTCGCACTCACCGGGCTTGGCATGTTCCAGTACAGCAGGCTCCAGGTCGATGCGTTCCCAGACATATCGCCTGTCATGGTACCTGTCTTCGCTGAAGCGCATGGGATGGCGCCTGAAGAGATAGAGCGCCTTATCACGTTCCCGATAGAATCCAAGATGAAAGGCCTGCCCGGCGTCACCAATGTCAAATCAACGTCAGCCTTTGGCATGGCCGTTATCTATGTCTATTTCACCGATGAAACCGACATGTATTTTGCGCGGCAGATTGTGGGCGAACGGCTTGCCAGTTCCATGGCCGCCCTGCCCGTTGGACTGGAACCGCCCACGCTTGGCCCCATTTCCACGGGGTTGGGCCAGATATTTATTTATTACCTGACTGCCGACAGTGCGACTGACCTTCAAGGCAAGGAAAAGGGCACCTATCTTCGTGAGATAAATGACTGGATTGTCAAATACGGCCTCCAGACCGTGACCGGGGTGACCGATATCCTCTCCGTTGGCGGGCATGTGCTTCAATATCAGATAAATATCAATCCCTATGCGCTCAACAAATATTCTCTGACCCTGGAACGGGTCGTCGAAGCCATTGAGAAAAACAATAAGAACGCGGGCGGGCAATTCCTCTTGATCGGCTCGGAAGAATACCTGGTCCGCGGCCTGGGACTTGTGGGTTCGCTTGAACACCTGCGGCACATACCAGTGTCATCAGTGAACGGCGTGCCGGTTAAAATCGGCGATATAGCTCAGGTTGAATTTGGTAAAGAGATACGGCGCGGCGTAGTGACCAAAAACGGGAAAGAGGAGGTCGTTTCCGGTATTGTTCTTCAGCTTTATGGCGCCAACACGGCGGAGGTAATTAAAAAACTGTACGAAAAAGTCCAGACAGTCCAGACATCGTTGCCCGAAGGGGTAAAAATCATCCCTTATTACGAGCAGGCAAATTTAGTCGAAAAAGCCAATGGGACAGTGAAAATGGCGCTTATGCAAGGCGCGGTGCTCATCAGTATTGTGCTGCTGCTTTTCCTGGGCAACATACGGTCAGCGTTCATAGTCGTGGTCTCATTGCCCTTGTGTGTTTTTTTCGCGGCGCTCATGATGGGGATTGCCAAAATGCCGGCCAACCTGATGTCCCTTGGCGGCATTGCCATTGCCATTGGCATGCTGGCCGACGGGTCCATTGTCATGGTGGAAAACATTCACCGCCACCTGACATCCAAAGACGGCAGCAGCCACAACAAGTTCGGGGTCATACTTCAGGCTGCGCACGAAGTAGGGCGGCCCATAACATTCGCGGTGCTTATAATTGTACTGGTTTTTCTGCCGTTATTCACCCTGCAGGGCGTGGAAGGCAAAATGTTTTCACCCATGGCCTTTACTATTTCATTCGCCCTGCTGGGTTCGATCCTTGCCGCACTGGTTGTTGCGCCGGTTCTTGCCATGTTCCTGCTCAAAAGCCATGCGGAAAAGGAGTTCGTGGTCGTACGCAGGATTAAGGAGCTCTATCAGCCCTTGCTTGAAAAGGCCCTTCGAAAAAAGAAGACCGTGGTGGGCGCGGCCGTTGCGGCGCTTGTCGCAAGCCTCGGCATGGTCCCCTTTCTTGGCACTGAGTTCATCCCCACGCTTGAAGAGGGTTCCATCCTTATCGGCGTGACCATGACGCCGTCCATTTCGCTTGAAAAAGCCACGGAAACTGTCATGAAACTGGAGCAGGTGATCGTCAAATTTCCGGAGGCCAAAGAGACAGTTTCGCGCATCGGCCGTCCCGAGGCGGGAAGTCATCCTCATCCGGTTAATTCGGCTGAAATTCATATTGAACTGACCGATATGAATACGTGGAAGCGTTTTAAAAATAAAAAACAGCTGGTCGAAGCCCTAAACAGGGAATTATCAGTATATCCCGGGGTAGCGCTCAATTTCACGCAACCCATCCAGAATGCGTTCGATGAACTCATTTCGGGAATCAAGGCGCAGCTTGCCATAAAGCTTTACGGCGATGACCTGAATATTCTCCGCCAGAAGGCCGGGGAGATCAAGGAAGCCATTGTTGATGTGCCGGGACTAGTTGACCTTTCGGTGGAACAGAGTTTTGGCCAGCCGCAGGTGCAGATCATCGCGGACAGGGACGCGTGCGCGCGCTATGGGGTCGACATATCCGAACTGCTTGAGATTGTGGAACTGGCCATCGGGGGTGAAGTAATAGATCAGATTTATCTGAACACCCGGAGGTTCGGTATCCAGGTCCGCTATCAGGAGCAGTACAGAAATGATCCTGAAGCGGTAGGCAGCTTGCTGGTCCACACCCAAGGCGGGGGAAGCGTACCGCTCTCCCAGGTCACTGAAATTAAAAAAGTCATTGGTCCTATCCAGATTAACCGTGAGAACAACCAGCGCCGGTGGGTCCTGCAGGCCAATGTACGCGGCCGAGACATGGGCAGCGTAGTTGCGGACATCCGGAAGCTGATTCAAAACAATGTGCAATTGCCTCCGGGATACCAGATCGAATTTGGCGGCCAGTTCGAAAACCAGCAAAGGGCAATGGCCCGGCTTGCCATTATTGTACCACTCACTATCCTGCTTATCTTTTTCATGCTCTACATGGCCTTTGGAAAGGTGCGCACGGCAGCGCTTATAATCACCAATGTGCCGTTTGCCCTTATTGGAGGAATTTTTGGGTTGCTGCTGACCGGTGAATACCTGTCTGTTCCCGCGGCCGTGGGGTTTATCGCCCTTTTCGGCGTGGCGGTACAGAACGGCGTGGTACTGGTCTCGTTCATCGACTACCTGCGCACAGAAGGCACGACGGTTGGTGAAGCGATTGTCCAGGGCGCGGTCATGCGATTGCGGCCCGTGCTCATGACCGCCCTCACCACCGCTCTTGGACTCACTCCGCTGCTTCTTTCGAGCGGCCTTGGGGCTGAGGTGCAGCGTCCGCTGGCTGTGGTCGTTGTGTGCGGATTAGTGACATCAACGCTTCTCACATTGTTTGTCATACCAGCGCTCTACTCATGGTTTGTGCCGGGGAATGAGCGAGGATCGAATTAACGTCTAACGTATCGAAAGGATCTTCTCATGAAACAGGTAATAGCATATGTCAAATCCCACAAGCTCCCGGAAGTCGCCGAAGCCTTGCGGGAAATCGAAGGCCTGACGGGCATGAGTCATGGCGCTGTGCAGGGATTTGGCCGCGGCCCGGCGATTGATTTAGTAAAAATGGACCGCGTGGAGGTGTTCTGCAAAGACGGCCTGGCCGGGAAGGTCATCAACACCATTCTGGATGCCGCGCACGAAGGCCTGCGCGGGGACGGCAAGGTCTATGTGTGTCCGGTGGAGGAAGCGGTCAGGATAAGCACCAAGGAGAACGGCGAGACCGCGGTATAGCTTCAAACGGTTTTAGGTTTATGCAGCCGCATGCACGTCTAATATTTTTTCTTGATCGGTGGTAGCACGTTTATTATATTAGTGCTACTAGGAAAATAGAGAGGCTTTGATGAAATTCAATCTCGCCATCGCATTAACCCTCGCAATGACGGTTATGCTGGGCACGCTTCTTCCATCGTGCAACAAGACCACCGACCCCGAGGGCCCTGATGAACAGGATCCTGTCGCCACTGTCCGGGTAAAGAACGATTTCAACAACCCGGCCATGGCCATGAAACCGCCATGGACCATCTGTAAATGTAACTACCGCGGGGTCGAGTTCGGCAAAGTCCTTCAGGGCGATTCAAGCGCTGCCAGGGAAGTCTCTCCCGGAATCGACTACGTTCTCATGGTCCTTGCCTGGAACGACACCGCCTGCAGCACCCAAAACTGCCTGCCCGTGGCAAGCAAAATTGAGGAGGAGGTTGTTGACGGCCAAACGCGCACCATTGCCATCAACGCGCCAAACCACCAGGGGCCGTGCCCGCCCGAAGGCGTCCAGCCCATTCCGGACAGCTTGTACGACCGCATACTTGACCTGTATCCGGAGTACCAGTTCCTGCCATATGACCAGCGCACGAACAATCCAGAATGCCTGGACTGAATAATCGCAGAATCCTGCAACGGCGGCTTTTCCCGGCCGCCGTTTTTATTTTTTTCTCACTGCTGTCCTGTTCCATCATGCAACCGGAAGTGGTCGTTATCAACAAAATCGCCCCACAGGTCCTTATAAAAAACCCGTGCATCAACGGCATTGTCTGGAACACGGTACTGAAATATGAGGAAGCCACGTCGCCGCGGCGATGCATGCGCGGACAGGGCAAGGTCCATTTCCAGAAATTCGATCCATACGCATATTGCGTGCGGCAGGTGGAATACGGCCTGATCGACACACTCTGCATGTGCGATACCGCGGCTGCAATAAAGGACAGTTCCATCATTTCGGCAACACCGCTCTGGTATAATTATCAGACCATCTCTTCCACGAATGTCAGCAGTGGTGGTTATTCTATAATCGAAATCACCCTTGATGACATGGAACAGGATTTTTCCGTACCAGGGCCTTATGGACATTAAGCCGGTATTGATTGCCTTTTTGGCCGTTATCGCGGTTGGCGCAGAACCTCCTGCAGGTACAGGCCCCGGTTCAGGCACTCCTTCCATACCCGAGAGAGACCTGATTGACACAGCCGCCATTTATCCTGATTATGAGATACTGGTCATAGACAAACCAATTTCAAAAGACGCTACACACAGGCCAACGGTGGTCGCAGGGGAACAAATCCGCTCCACGGAACGGACCACCGCGCTTGAGGCCCTTTCGCAGGAATCCGCAGACATCTATGTCTCAAGCAGGGGCGCTGGCCTGCACGGCGTTTCTTCCGGAGCTTCCGGCGGAATCTACATCCGCGGCCTGGGCGGCAGTCCCAATTCACAGATACTCGTTGTTGAAGATGGCGCGCCCGATTACATGGGTATATTCGGCCACCCCATACCCGACGCTTTTTCACCGGCCCTCATCGACAGGGTCCTTGTCATAAAAGGAGGCGACGGGGTGCTTTATGGCACCAATGCCATGGGAGGAATTATTGCCATCGAGAATAAATGGCCCGGCAACAATGGCGTTTCCCTGGACCACGACGCTGCCTATGGCACTTTCAATACCTTTCGGGACCGTATTTCACTGTTCTGCAAGAACGGCGCCATTGACGCAGTTGGCGGGTTCTCCTCGTTTTCCACGGATGGACACCGGGACGGCGCATCGGGCAGCAGCACAGCGGGCCAGATTGGCGTGCGCTTCCATCTGGGACAGAGCGCCACGCTATCATTACGAGACAAAGCCATCCATCTTAATGGCGGCGATCCCGGTCCCGCGTTCCATCCCTACACGGACCGATGGTTCGAGGTGCTCAGAAATACGTTCACCGGCCGTCTCAAGATGTCCCTTATTGACTGGAACCTCTCCGTTGTCCCCTGGTTCAATTTTGGGGAACACCGGCTTTATGACGGCTTTTTTTCCCGGGACTACACTGCAGGAACAACGGTTGAGGCAACACGCAGTTTCCTTGATTCAAAAATTGAGCTGCTCCTTGGCGCAGGAGGCGACCATATCGATGGTTTGGTTACAAACCGGATCACCGATGAGACTGAAACAGTGAAACCCATGTCCGGAGGATCAGCATATAGCCAACTCTCCGTGTCTCCCAAGCCCGGCCTCACGCTTGTGGGCGGAGTCAGGGCGTATTATAGCACACGGTACGGATATGTTCCATTGTACAAGGCGGGGATTGCATGGGGTGTGTTCCAGTTGCTGACACTCCACTCCCGCATTACCCGCAATTTCAGGCAGCCCACGCTCCGCGAACTCTATCTTCCCTATCCGACCGCAAATCCCGGCCTCAAACCCGAACATGCAACCAACTGGGACGCTGGCATTGAACTTTCGCCCCGTTTCCTCCATCTTTCATGTTCGGTATACAAAACATGGGCGCAAAACCTGATAAAATATTTCGGCATGTGGCCCTCGGCAGAGGTCGTCAACATAGACCAGATGGAAATATCCGGGATTGAGGGGGAATTGGAACTAAAAGCATGGAACCCTTTCAGGTTTTTTCTAACTGGTTGTTGGCAAAACGTGGGGCGTTTTACCAAACAGAACCCTGGGGCAAAGGCAAATGTACGCGGCGAATGGAGCCGCACCATGGCTCATGGCGTCCTGGTTTGCGCCGTGAGCGGCGAGTGGGTGCATGATATTTATATGAATAACTATTGCCGCGACCAACTCGACGATGTCCTTGTCTTTGACGGTTCTCTGCGGTACAAAGCCGTCAGCCCATCAGACATTACCGTGGAACCCTACGTACTGGTGAGAAATCTGCTTGATTCACAATACGAATATATTAAATACTATAGTATGCCCGGGCTTCACTTTCTTGCCGGACTCCGGCTGGGGATATAACATGATACACCCTCGTGAAATCGCGTATTGCGGTGTCTTTGGCGCGGCAGCTCTGCTTTTACCGCTGGTGTTCCACCTGTTTCATCTGGGCCATGTGTTCATGCCCATGTACCTGCCGCTGGTAACACTCGGTTTCTTTGTCAGGCCCCTGCCTGCCGGCCTGACCGCGCTTCTGGCCCCCCTGCTTTCAGGCGCAGCCACGGGTATGCCTCCCTTTTATCCGCCTGTTGGGCCAATCATGAGCATTGAACTGGCTGTTATGAGTTCTCTCATCTCTGCTTTGCGCCTGTCTTTCCCGCGCCTGCATGATCTGGCTATCCTGGTTCCGGTGCTGCTTCTTGGCCGATGTATTGGCGTGGGCCTCATATACGCGGCGGCCCGGTGCATGCAGTTGCCGGCGAAATTCATCGCAGGCGCATCGCTTCTCAGCGGATGGCCGGGCATCATACTTATGATAGCGGTCATTCCCGCTATTCTCCGCATTTCACGAAAAACAGGTGGTTTGACCACTCATGAAGGAGCGAGACATGTGTGAATGCTGCCAAAAAGAAAGCACAGCTTTTTTTGATTCCATTGCCTCTAAATGGGATTCTTGGGAAGATTTGGCAACGCTTCCGGCAAAACTCGACGCGGAACTTGCGCGCTTTGGTATACAACCGGACGATCATGTTCTTGATGTCGGGTGCGGGACAGGCAACCTTACGGCCGCGATTCTTCGTCAAGTATCTGCCCAAGGAAAGGTGACCGCTATCGACATGTCGGACCGCATGATCGCCATCGCGCAATCAAAGATCCGCGACCCCAGGGTGACATGGCTCTGCGACGCAGTGGAACATCTAGACAACGACACCGGGCCGTTTGACCGGATCATCTGCTATTCCGTATGGCCCCACCTGACAAATCCGCGAAAAGCCGCAGCAGTGTTCCTGAATCTCCTCAAGCCAGGAGGCGCTCTTGATATATGGCACCTGATTTCGAGGGACGCTGTAAATAAAATTCATTCTGAAGCCTCTGAAGCCGTACGCGATCATATACTCCAGCCTGCGGCAAAGACCGGCGACCTGCTGGCACAGACCGGTTTTATTGTTGATAAAATGGTTGATAGCGATACCAGATACCTGGTAAGCGCGCGAAAACCACTGTCAAAAACGCAGTCATGAATGTACCTTTTGACATGTGGGGCAGTGGAAACGGTCCTGCGCTCCGGCTTCTGCCTCAAACCAGGATGCTGTGCGGAACAGCGGTTTTCACATCCTGCATGCTCCTGCCGTTTAGCACTTCTGCAGGAACCGCCTGCGCAGTTGGATTGACCGCTCTTTGGTGCCTTCTCTGCGGCATGCCCCTTCGACGTGCCGTCCTCTGCCTTGGAATCGCGGGAGCGCTGTTTGTTCCCATCCTTCTGATGACGCCATGGATACAGGCTGGAGACGCACATAACAGCGCAATGGCAGGCCGCCTTGCCGCTTCCGGAACCATAGCGCTTCGCGCCAGCCTGTGCCTGTTCATCTCGTTTGCGACCATAACGGCCCTCCCACTGAGCGAGGCGCACACTGCGTTCGCAGGGTTGCCGCTGCCCCGTACCGCCGCTGTGCTGCTTGTTCAGATGCTGAACCAGACGCTCTTTTTGATCGAGGAAACCGGACGGGTCATCCGCGCAATCCGCCTGCGGGGCGCCGGCCGCGGCCTGCATGTGCGGCTCCTGTTTTCGTTCCCTGTTGTCTGGATGGGCCGTATGCTGTTTCGAGCCGAACGAACGGCAATGGCAATGACCATGCGCGGATACACGGTTCGTGACGGGCTTCCTGCCTCTGTCAGTTGTTATGCAGGTAAAGATATTCTGATGCTTGTCACAACCGGCTGTATTGCTGTTGGTTCCCTTGTTCTGAGGATACTGTCATGACCTCTGAGAAAACCCTGATTTTTAAGGATGTCACAGTCAGGTACCACGATAAAAGCGCATCTGTCCTGTCGGGTATCACCATGGGCGTTTCAAGCAATGAACGTGTGGCGCTTTTCGGTCTTAATGGCTCCGGTAAAACGACCCTTCTCCTTGCCGCAACCGGCCTGCTGCCATTCACGGGAAGAATCGTAGTTGACGGGATTGAACTGACGAAAAAGACCGCAGATACGGTCCGCGACCGCATCGGATTTCTGTTCAGTACGCCCGAGGACCAGATATTGTTTCCCCGTGTGATTGACGACACGGCCTTTTCGCTGACGCGAAGGAAAATACCGGTAAAAGAAGCGCATGCACGGGCGCATGACGCGCTTGCCCGCCTTGGCGCTGCGGACCTGGCGGACAAATCACCCTTTCAATTGTCGCACGGCCAGCGCCAGCGTGTCGCGCTCGCAGGCGCCTTGGTTGCGGCCCCTCCCCTGCTGCTGCTCGACGAACCCTCGTCCGCGCTCGATCCGGCAGGCAAGCGTTCACTCGCCGTAACGCTTTCAGGAATTAATGCCGCAATGCTGGTCGCCACGCACGACATTCCCTTTGCCGCCAGTGTATGCAGCCGGTATGTTCTGCTCAACGCCGGAAAGACCCATTCCGAAGGAGTTGATTTTAAAAAAGCCGAACTCTGCCTTGATGACAGTAAGATATAAGGCTCTTTACGGCCAGTTTCCTTTAACACCTTTCCAGCATTACCGACAGGCCCCATTGCCATTATATCTGCCCATCTTCAAGCCGGCAAGCGCAATAACAATGAACAATATCCCAAAACAGACCGTTATGGCCGGCGCAGTTGGAAGGTCGAATTTGAATGAGATCAACAGGCCCAGGGCCGATATTATAAAACCGACAAGCCACCCGCATATCAGGCGGGTTTTTATCGTATCACAGAAAATAAGCGCACATACGGCCGGAATAACCAGGTAGCTGAAAACCAGAAGCACCCCTGCTATTGCCACTGAATAGGTGACCACCACTCCCAGCGATAAATAAAACAAGAAATCCCACAATTTCGATCGTGTGCATGCCCTGTTGAAGGTTGCTTCCATGAATTTCTTTCTATAAAACCAATGAAGCAGGCCGACGCCGGCGTAAATGACGATTGTTTTCGTGATGTCATGCCAGGAGACCACAAGGATGTTCCCCATGGCGAGTTTTTCAAAGTCCTCTGTGCCAGACGAAGAAAACGAAAGCACAAGAACCGCTGCAGCGGCGGCAACGACATATCCGATGCCTATGACGGCCTCCAGAGGAATGCGTCGCTCGAGCGGCTGGGCATAGCTGAAAAGCAATGAACCTATCACGGCAAAAACAAGCGCCATGAATATGGCCTGCCAGTCTCCGATATGGTAACCAAGGATAAGGGCAATTGCATAGCCCAGGGCCGCGATCTGCGCAAGGGACAGATCGATAAAAATGATGCCCCGTGAAACAATATGCAGTCCAAGATAGCAATGAATGCCCGCGATAACAAGGGCTGCCATAAACGCGGGCAGCATGAAGATGATCACTTCCATTTTTCCGCCTTTCTTATTTTGATAATGCTTTCAGCATTTCATTCAGGTTGTTTTCAATAAGTTCATCGTACGTTTTTATATGAGCAGCGCCCCTGACCAGATTGGGCAGCCAAAGCGCCCTTGCCCCTGTCAGTTCCTCCAATTTTTCACCTGTTTTGGGGCTATTATACGTATCGGTGATTATCAGGGGGATTTTTTCGCCTATGATCCTGTTTTTTACCTGCAGCAGATGGGCCGGACTTGGCGGTATGCCCGGTTTCGGCTCCAGATATCCCACTATATTCAAACCAAAACGATCGGTAAAATATTTCCATGACTGGTGGTAACAGATGATCTTGGTTCCCTTTAACGGCCGCGCCTTCAACAGCCATCCGCCCAGCGGCGCAGGCAGGGTGTTTTCGTTCAATGAACGTTCAAGATCACCTGACATAAGAAAACGCTGCGCCTCGTCGGTCCCAAGCGCCGTGACAAGGGCCTCTCCAACAATCCTGGCAAGAAGGGCCTTTTTTGAAACGGAAAGGTTGTTCCTGAAGTATTCCTGTTTTTCGGGCCTGTTGTTCTCAAATCCTTCGCAAATATTATCGAAAACAACAAGCATGCAGCCCGGATCGATTAAAAAATGCGGGTTACCCCCGGGGTGGACATCGCCAAGACTGCGGTCAAGGGTCACGGGGACCTCTTTTGCCGGAATACCTTTGGAAACATCGATAAAACCCGGCGAACCTTTTAATATTTTTGCGTTGCGCGCACCCTCAAGTAACGGAGGCACCCAGCCGATTTCCTGTTCCATTCCGTTCTGGATGAAAATATCCGCCTTGTTCAATTTGAGCATGAACGAAGGTTTAGCGTCCACATGATGAGGGTCTTGATTGCCCTGTCCAAGCGCCTCGACGGTGATCTCGTCTTTTCCAATCTGCTCTGCCGCCCATTGCAGGTCCGGAAAAGTCGCGATGACCCTGAGCTTTCCAGCGTGTGCATTGATGCAAAAAGCAAAAATTCCTAACAGGCATATTGCGTATTTCATTGTTTTCTCCTTGGTTTTAGAATGCATGCGGACCGTGGGCGCCGATGGTGAACACAACCATTGCCTTTAATTCGTTAATGGGGTCTTGCTCGCTACGGTCACTCATGGTCCGCCTGTATTCAAGTTTGATTTCCGAGAATTCAGAAGGCTGAAACGAAACCCCGGTGCTGACGTTTCTTATGATTTCACCTGTATTAACGGGGTCGCCTGAATAATCGTACATGCACGTTGCATACCATCTTTTTAAAAACTGAAGCTTGCCCAGTATAAAATACCCCGTCGAAATATGCGTCTTCTGAACGTCATCAACATCCAATGTGTCCCGCTGGTTATAATAGATCTCGCTCCAAAGCGTGAATGCGCGTTCCAAGGGAAGCATGGAATTCTTCCATTGGAATATTGCGTTGGCGCCGGTAACATTGGTGTAAAGCCTCGGGCTGTTGATATTGTTATTACGGCCTCTTGCATGGGATATCCCTATTTCCAGCGTGCGGTACCCTCCCAGTTCAAAAAAGTTCTTCAGATGTCCCATATAGAGAAGGTCCCTTGTAGCGGCCCCGTTGAAAGCTGTCTGGTTTTCGCCGTTGAGGGCCAGGCCTATGATTTCGTGGTATGTTGGCAGAAACGGTATCATCTCCGAAACGGCAATGCCTGATTCATTCAGGCCGTCTTCTCCGAACACCCGTTCCCAGCATGCGGGCATGTTGATGACCGGGAGCGCATGGCCATGAACCGTGTTCCACTTGCCGAATGGCGCCTTGAATTTTCCTATCCTGAGTTTAAGACCCGCAGGCAGTGTCATGCTTTCGAGATAAGCCTCTTCAAAACCTGCGTGTTTATGATGAAGGCAAATAACCATTTCTGCTTTAAAGTAAGGATCGACATAAGCATAGATATCAAGGTCTCCGCCAAGAAAACGCAGTTGATGGGGGTGCGCGAGGGATTTGTCATCGCTTGCCGATGCCTCGAACTCGCCGACAGCCGCGATCGCAGGGTTCATTTTTGACTGAGTGACCGCGCCTCCCTGAAACGACTGAGCAATTCCGTCCGAAACAAATAGAAAGCTCAGCATAAAAACAAAAAACGCTGGAAAAACCATAAATACACCTCTTTTTTGAATCGTTGGTTCGGCATCACAACAGGGATATCCGCATATCAATTATTGCGGTTGTCCCTGTCAGAAATCTGGTGAATTGTCTTTATAAACTCGGCGGTGAACGGGACCGGGGATTAACAAGAACTAATTCGGGGGTTTTTTGCCAGAACAGCAGAATGAAACATGTAAAAACAACTGCTACAAGCGGCAATGCTTTTGCAAAAGCATATACCATGTTCAATACGAATAAATAAACAAGTAAAATCTTTACAGGTGTATTGAGTGCTGCTTGCTTGGAGCTATTAGACGCATGCCGGTAAAAGGCGTGGATGGACTGGTCGGCATGGCCGTGGTTAATTTCACTTCCCTTGTGGTGGAAAACACGTTCGTGAACTAAAACTGGAAAAATATCCGGATTGAGAAAAACAAAGGTAGGATAGAATATAACAAAAAAGAACAGTACGATCCGGATGATAGGCCCGCGAAAGATGCTGCCGCTATAAGAAAATGACAACCGTTTTGTTTTCATAAAATTATATACAATATAGCAATTCTGGATTACTTGTTTCAATATTCCACCCTTATCGCAACTCTTCTTGAAAAACAAACTTGCGTCATTAGTAGCACGAATATTTTTATTATTCGATAATCCCATTCTATTATGACAGTAAGGGTCTCGGTTAATGGCCGGCCTTTGCGATTATTATCTTTTAGACATTCAGTACAAGGAACCGATACCATGCACATGTCAGACGCATTATTAAATCCTGTTGTCGGTGGCGCTTTCTGGGCTGTTTCCGGCGGCCTGATCGCTTATTCAGCGAAAAAAATACGCGAAGACGAAGATACATTTAAAACCCCGCTCATGGCGGTCACCGGCGCTTTTATTTTTGCCGCGCAGATGATCAACTTCACCATTCCCGGCACCGGTTCGTCAGGCCACATCGGCGGCGGCCTGCTATTAGCAGCGCTTCTGGGACCGTACAGGGCATTTCTGACGCTGGCTTCTGTGCTGACCATACAATGCCTCTTTTTTGCCGATGGCGGCCTGCTTGCCCTTGGATGTAATATCTTTAATCTTGCCTTTTTTCCTGCTTTCATTGCATATCCACTCATATTCAAGCCCATTGCCGGAAACATGGAAAACAAAGGACGGCTGGCCCTTGCCAGTTTCATTGCCGCTGATATTGGATTGCTCATGGGTGCATCATCTGTAATTTTAGAGACCGTTTTATCCGGCATTACCGAGCTGCCCTTCAAGACCTTTGTTCTTTTCATGCTCCCCATTCATTTTTGCATAGGCCTGGTTGAAGGCCTGGTTGTATTCAGCGTACTTTCATTTGTTCGCAAAGCACAGCCATCATTATTGTCAGGTGCAACCGGCCAGAATATGGGCAGAAATATTATCGTCCCTTTTATCATCCTGGCACTTGTGGTTGGCGGCATGGTCTCATGGTTCGCCTCATCACACCCGGATGGGCTTGAATGGTCCATGGCAAAGGTGACCGGCAAAGAGGAATTGGAAGGCAGAACAAACGTCATTACCTCGCGGCTTGAGGCGATACAGGGAAAGCTGGCCTTTTTACCGGACTATTCTTTCAGGGCTACGGCAACCGGAACAGAAACTGATAAAAACAGCTCTGTTGTATCTGCAGGTACATCCGTCTCGGGGATTGCGGGCAGTGTCATGGTGCTTGCGCTTGCAGGCTGCATGGGGTATATTATCCGGCGCAGAACAAAAACCCACGGACACGCATGACAGCAATAAAAGAGGCACTTCTTCACAGCCACCACGGCCACAGCCATGCCCATCCCGTGTCCTTTTTTGCGCGCCTTGATGCCCGCGCCGTACTGGTTTCATGGTTCATGTACACAATGCTGCTCATATCTGTCCCGAAATTTGATCTGACCGGTGTTCTTGTGTTTGCGGCAATACCGCTGTTCCTGATCGCAGCATCGGGCGTGCCCATTCAACCGATTATAAAACGGCTGCTGATCATTTCCCCGTTTATCCTTCTTTCGGCAGCCGCAAACCCCTTTTTCGATCGCAGGCCCCTTCTGGAAATCGCGGGCCTCACGATCAGTTCAGGCACGATCTCCGGTCTGGTCATTCTTCTCAAGGCCCTGGTTTCAGTGCTCACGATACTGACGATCGCCGCGTGCATGCCGTTTGATCACATATGCCATGCCCTGAGAAAGCTGCATGCGCCCGAGGCGTTCACCACGCAGCTAATGCTCCTGCACAGGTATACTTTTGTGCTTGCTGATGAAGCGCACTCAATGAGACAGGCGCGCGATCTGCGTTCGTTCAACGGAAAAGGCAAAGGCATTGGCGTGACCGCGCGGCTCATTGGTTCGCTTCTGCTCAGGTCAATGGCCCGCGCAACCCGCATCCACGATGCCATGCTTTCGCGCGGGTTTCACGGAACAGTGTCGTGCTGCCAGGCTGAAAGGGCTTTCGGGTCCGCTGATGCGGCGTTTACAACAATTACTATTGGATCGTTTTTAATAATGAGAGTCATTTTCTAACGGTCAGCCCCTGCATGGCTGCCATAACATTTTTTATATTTTAATATATGATCAATGGATCGCTTCGAATTGTTGTTGTTCTTGGATTTGCAGTCCAGATCTGCGCCTGCGACTTCACGTCTCTGACTCAGCTGGACTCTGCCGTTTATTTCATTCATAAACCGTTTGTGCTAGAAATCCTGGTGCCTGAAGATTCGTTTGACCATTACGACTCTGTCGCAAACAATCTTCGAAATAAAGCACTGCGACTGAAAGACCTGCCAGGACTGTCCGTGGAGGTGTATTCTATTGAAAACGCCGTCCCGCCGATAGAGGGAAGCGCTGTCACGACTTGCCGACTTCTCAACATGTCCCGTAAAGTCCTTTTTGAAAAAGAAGGCGTCCCTGACCTGGTCACAGTCCAGAAGATTGCGAAGAATCCCTTCTTGATTAAATTAAAAAAATTTCTGTTAAAGAACGATATTGTTATTTTGGGCCATTGTTCCAAGGATGAATTTAAACAAATAAAACAGTTCAAGAAGGCCTCTGCTGATCTGCTGGACATTAAAATGGAAATTATCAACATTGACCTGGATGATGACGATAACACGGTTTTGCGAAACAACCTTGGTTTTAAAAAGGACGACAAGACCCTGATTGCCCTGTTGTTTGGAAGGGGCATGGTTTTACGGGCATGGAAAAACAAAATACCGACAATGGATGCGGTATGCGACGCCGCTAGCCTGCTGAACCGCCCCGTCCAGGGGGAGGCCGAGAACATTGAGATCCAGATACCAAGGATATTCATGGGCAGATTCGAGAAATAAAACTTTTAACGCCGCTGCAGCTGTCATTATGGACCTTTTTTATGTTGTCTTGAAAGAGATCTCGTTCCGCCGGGTCCGGGCGATCATTGTAATTTTTTTCCTGCTTTCCATGCTTTCAATCATTACCTTTATCCAGACAACGTCAAAGGCGTCTATCAGAACCATGCAAATCCTTATGAAAAACCTTGGCCAGAACATTGTGATCCTCCATGAAAAGGGCGACAGGCTGGACTATTATACAGCCGTAAAAGACATCCCTCTGTTCGATCAGTCTGTCACGCAAAAGATTTCTGCCAATAAGACAATAGCAGCCACCTATTATCTTGCGTGCCTTGAAAAACGTCTTGCGCTGGACAGCGGAACCGAAGTAATAATAAGCGGTAAAAAGGAATATAAGGGGATATACCAGAACCCGCGGGGTGCAGAAAACCCGTTTAAGCTTGTTCCGAAAGGGACGGTCAGGCTTGGCAGCGAAGCTGCTTTGGCCTTGAACGCCAAAGGTAAGAACCAAATCACAATTGCCGGCAAGCCTTTCATGGTTGATGAAATCATGTCCCAGTCCGGCACCATCAATGACGCCAAGGTATTTATGAACCTTGAAGACGCCCAGGAGATTTTCAAATTACCCGGAAAAATCAACAGTATCGAGGCGCTGGAATGCCTTTGCGGCATCGGGGGGGTTGAATCACAGATAAAAGAGATGGAGGCATCCATTCAAAAAGACCATCCGTATCTGATCGTCATACAACTCAAGGAAATAGCCCTGCTTCGATACAAGGCCAGAAAAGCCACGGACGATTATTTCTACAGTCTCTTGCAGGTTGCCATGCTTTTTGTCTTTTTGTTTCTGACCATGCTGGGAATAATGGAAGTCAGGGAACGGCAGAGAGAAATCGCCATAATGCGGGCTGTCGGCAGGCCGGCAAGCTCAATTGCCGCCATTTTCTTGACGAAAAACATCATCCTTGCAATACCCGGAAGCCTGCTTGGTTTTACCGGCGGCACACTCTTCAGCCTTTTATTCAAGCCCGACTCCATGATCAGCGGAATGCAGGTCAACTGGCCAAGCCTTGTCTTTTGCACCGGCGCCGCATTGCTGATATGCGTCCTGTCTGGCTGCATACCGCTTTTTTATGCGTTAAGACTTGAACCTGCAAAAATATTCAGAGAAAGCTAAATATGATAAAAACGGAACATTTAAGTAAATACTTCAATAAAAATGGCCGGGTTGTAAAAGCATTGGAAAATGCCAATCTTGAAGTGTCAAAAGGGGAATGGGTCGCAATTTCCGGACCGAGCGGCAGCGGCAAGAGCACGCTTTTAATGGTCCTTTCCGGCCTCATGCAGCCTGATGGAGGGGGCCTGACTATTGACAATACGGATGTTTTGGGAATGACTCAAAGCCAAAAGGCAAAATGGCGGCAGGCTCATGTCGGAATGGTGTTTCAGGAGTTCTATCTTTTTCCGTATCTGTCGGTATTGGAAAATGTGCTTTTTGCGGCAAAGGAACAGAACCAGGCCATTCAAGCAAAAGCGTTTAATGTACTGGAGCTTGTCGGCCTGCATGAACATGCCATGCACAGGCCCGATGAGCTTAGCATGGGCCAGCGGCAAAAGACCGCCATTGCAAGGGCGTTAATAAATGATCCCGAGTTATTGCTGGTGGATGAACCAACCGGCAATTTAGACCCTCGGAGTTCCATGGAAATCATGGACATATTCAGGGCCCTCCACGTCCGGAAGTCAACGATTGTGTTGGTTACACACAATCCTGATGTTGCACGCTGCGCGGATACGCGCTATGAACTTTCGCTGGGCATCATTGCAAAATCAGGGTGATTCATGCTCATTACATCAATGTGAAAAATTAAGATCGCCACCCATGATTAACGTCCAATCACTCTCCTACACCTACCCCACCGGCGTTTCTGCCTTGACGAACGTCTCCCTGTCCATTAACGCCGGCGAAACCGTTGGAATCATCGGCCCCAATGGCGCGGGAAAATCAACGCTGGTAAACCATCTGAACGGCGTGCTTCTCCCCTCTTCCGGTTCAGTAGCCATTGACGGGATTGCTGTTGAAAAAAAATCCTTCGAGAATATCAGGAAAAAGGTGGGCGTGGTGTTCCAGAACCCGGACGACATGCTCTTCATGCCACGGGTGATAGACGATGTGCTCTTTGGCCCCCTGAACCTGGGCATGGATGAACACGCAGCCCATCATGCTGCTGAAGACGCGCTGCATGACCTTGGACTCGGTGATCTGGCCGACAGACCGCCCTTTACCCTTTCGCAGGGCCAGAAACGGTTCGCTGCCATTGCCGCGATCCTTGTGATGAAACCTTCCATGCTTGTTCTTGACGAACCAACGTCTGACCTTGACCCGAGAAACAGAAAAAAGCTCATTTCCCTGCTCAATTCCATGGCCATGACCCGAATCATCGTGTCACACGACCTGGATTTTGTCTGGGACACCTGTTCGCGCGTCATCCTGATTTCTCATGGCACAATCGCGGCTGATGGGCAATGTCATACCATTCTTCAGGACAAGGTACTGCTGGAATCTAATGACCTTGAGCTGCCCTTACGGCTGCAACAGTAATTCGACCTGGCAGCCATTATAATTTATCATATTTTATGATATTAACATAATATACTATAATATCTTTTAGTGTAAGCATATGATTTATAATAAATAGTGCTTGATTATGAAAATTAAAAATAGTATTTTATATATACATGTATAAAAGAATAGCTGATTTATCAATAACAAAAACAGAATCGATTTTTCTTTGGGGACCGCGACAGACAGGAAAAAGCACCCTGCTGAAACAGTTATTCCCCGAAGCAACATGGTATGATCTTCTTCAGAATGATTTATTTATCCGGCTTGTGCGGGACCCATCCCTTCTGCGTCAGGAAACCAGGGCACTTTTTCCTGATTCAAGCCTCATAATAATCGATGAAATTCAGAAGGTCCCTGATTTACTGGATGAAGTTCATTGGCTCATTGAGAATCGCAGGCTTAAGTTCATCCTCTGCGGTTCAAGCGCCCGTAAGCTGAAGCGGCATCATGGCAACCTGTTGGGCGGCAGAGCCGTGCGTATTGAGATGCATCCGCTGGTAAGCCGGGAAATTCCCGACTTCTCGCTTGAAAAGGCGCTGAACGCCGGCCTTCTGCCGCGTCATTACCGCGCAGAAGATCATAAGCCATTGATACGGTCATATGTTGCCGATTATCTCAAGGAAGAAATCGCCACGGAAGCCCTTACCAGAAATATCCAGGCATTCTCACGTTTTCTTGAAGTAGCCGCGCTCTCAAACGGGGAAATCATCAATTACTCAAATATCGCGCGCGAATGCGCTGTCAGCCCGCCAACGGTGAAAGAATATTTCTCCATCGCACAGGATACACTGATCGGCACAATGCTTCCCGCCTTTGTGAGGCGGGCCAAACGCAGGGTCGTTCAGGCTCCCAAGTTTTATCTGTTTGATGTTGGCGTGACCGCCGAACTTACGCGCAGGGGAAACGTTGAACCCGGATCTGAATTATTCGGGAAGACCTTTGAGCATTTCATGTACCTTGAAATACTGGCCCATTCACATTATTCCGGGCTGTATTATCCTCTTTCATATTGGCGCACCACATCCCAGTTCGAAGTTGACCTGGTTCTGGGCGACGGCGAGGTTGCGGTTGAATTCAAGACAACATCCCTTGCGCATGACGGCCATCTGAAGGGGTTGCGGGAGTTCAAAGTCGAATTTAACCCCGGCCAGGCTATCCTTGTTTCGCACGACCCCAAACCCCGCATTACCGACGATGGAATAGCGGTTATGCCGTGGAGATTGTTCCTGGAGAAACTCTGGGGCGGCGCCATATTCACCCGGACTCAGTGATACGCCCAAAACAGGATTTCCCTGGGCATGTATACATCTTGAACCGACTATATTAAAATCACTATTTTGTTCTGCGACAAAGATAAAAGCCATATAAACTGAAAACAGGAAAAGCACTGAAAAACACCGTTCACTGAGAAGGCCGGTCGGCCGTATCGGGCGAACAATATACAGGGAGACATCCATGGCCATCAAAACCGTTGACGCACGCGGGCTTCTCTGCCCCAAACCTCTGATCCTCACTAAAAAAGAATTTTCAGGACTTACCCCCGGCGAAGAGCTGACGATTCTCATAGACAACGAAACCTCGAAATCGAATGTTGAACGCTTTTTAACGGATAACGGCGCAGCTGTGACCGTGACCAGTGAGAACGGCCTTTTCACCCTGAAAGCTGTTAAAAAAACGCTGGCACTCGCACATCCGGACGCTGAAAGCTACTGCACTGCCATTCAGCCTGCAAATCCCCATGTCATCTGCATAAAGGCCGACACCATGGGCCATGGTGAAGAGGACCTTGGACGCATACTTATAAAAGCGTTTATAAACACAATCAAAGAGGCGTCGCCGCTTCCTGGTTCAATAGTATTCTACAATAAGGGGATATTTCTCGCGCTCACGGATTCGCCGGTCATCAATGCCCTTGTTGACCTTCAGGAGAAAAAGGTGAAAATCCTGGTATGTGGCACATGTCTGGATTATTACGGAAAAAAGGCTGAATTGGGAGCGGGCATTGTGTCAAACATGTACGATATTACCCAGTCACTGACCAGCGCCGGTCATATCGTCTGCCCCTAAAGCGGAGATTACCCGTGTTCAACGGTTACTTTGACAACGCAGCCACATCGTTCCCCAAACCAGCGGCAGTGAGTCTGGCAATGCGCCGGTACATTGACGAAACCGGCGGGCCCTATGGACGAAGCGCCTATGCCCGCGCCTTTCAGGCATCTTCGGATGTGGAACACGTGCGGGAGCGTATGGCGGGAATACTCGGGGCAAGCGCGGAAAAAATCGTGTTCTGCCAGAACGCCACCCAGGGTATAAACACCGTCCTCAACGGCCTTGCATTGGAAGGCAAACGCGTACTTGTCTCTCCGCTTGAACACAACGCGGTCATGCGTCCCCTCCACATGTTGAAGAAAAAATTTGACCTTACCTGGGATATGCTCCCGCATTTTAACGACGGCCTTGTCGATATCGCCGCAGTGCCAGGCGCGCTTACTACTGATACAGCTCTGGTGATAATCAACCATCAAAGCAACGTCAACGGGCTTGTGCAGCCGATCCGCGAAATCAAAAAGGCTGCGGGAAAAATCCCAGTGCTTGTTGACGGCGCCCAGTCATGCGGTCATCTGGACCTGCGGCTTGAGGAATGGAACATCGATTATTTCGCGTTCACCGGCCACAAGGGACTCCTGGGACCAACAGGAACCGGTGGCCTGTACCTGCGCGACCCTGGAACAGTCTCCGCGCTTATCAATGGCGGTACAGGCAGCAGGTCTGACAGTTTTGAGATGCCGGATTTCCTGCCGGACAAATTCGAGGCGGGAACGCTGAACATGGCCGGAATACTCGGCCTCGGCGCAGCCGTCGGCAACCCTCCACGTCCGCAATATACCGATAACGATCTTCTGGCTTTAATCAACGAAATTAAAAATATTCCTAGCCTCTCCGTGCTTTACGCCAGGGACCCGGCAAATCAGGGACCGGTATTTTCCTTTACCCACAGCACAAAGGATCCGGCGATGATTGCCGCTGATTTATGGGAAAGACACGGGGTTGAAACGCGCGCCGGGCTTCATTGCTCTCCCCTCGCCCATACCACGCTCGGTTCATTCCCGCAAGGATCGGTCCGCATTGCACCATCACCATATCACTCGTCCGGTGATTTCAAACACCTGCTGACCGCAATAGAACAGGTGTGCGCCGCATGAACGAGACAATCCTCCTTTTCCAGTCAACCCGCGCGGTAATAAAGGCGGAAAGTCTTCTGAACGCGACAGGGATCGCCTGCACCGTAATCCCAGTACCAAAACAGTTCTCTTCCGAGTGCGGCATGGCTATTGTTCTGCAAACGGCGCTGCTCGCTCGTGTCAACGAACTGCTGGAAAAAGAACGGATCGCAGTAAAGACACATTCCTTAACCAGTTTAAAAAACAGGGTATTATTGAATAACAACGTTCACTGATAAGGCCGGTCGGCCGTATCAGGCGAACAAGACACCAAACAAAAAAGGAGCCTCTCATGCCAGACAATTACCGCCAGATGTGGACAGACCTTGGCCTCAACCTCAAAAACCACGACACACTCCTCGAAGTTCTGGGAAAAGTTTACGGTGATATCTTCCTGTCGCAGAAAAACCGTCCAAAAAAAACCGAGTACCTTGATTTTGTCATGTCCGAAGTCCATGGCCTTCGCATAAAGGAACTGGTCGATGGAAAGAAACAGGGTAAAAAGGTCATTGGCACATACTGCACATTCGTGCCCGAAGAAATCATCCTCGCAGCGGACAGCGTCATGGTTGGCCTGTGCGCGGGCGCTGATTTTTCGACCGAAGAAGCGGGAAAATACCTGCCCAAGAACACGTGCGCACTCATCAAATCAACTTTTGGCTTCAAACTCGGCGGCGTTTGCCCCTATCTTGAGGCAAGCGACCTGATTGTGGGCGAAAACACCTGCGATGGCAAGAAAAAAGCGTACGAAATCCTTAAAAGCCTGGTCAAAGACCTGTATGTGGTCGATTTACCGCAGACAAAGAACGAGAATGCGCACAAGCTTCTCCGCGCCGAGTATGACAAGTTCAGGAAACACATTGAACAACTGACCGGAAAGACGATTACCGTGGAAAACCTGAAAAAAGCCATCGATACGGTCAACGCAAAACGCTCCGTGATCCACCGTTTATCAGCACTCAGGGCAAACAAGAAACTCCCCATTTCCGGGTTGGACAGCCTGCTCATCAACCAGATCTTTTTCTACGAGGACCCTGTGCGTTTCACTTCGCAGATCAATGGTCTGTGCGACGAACTGGAAGCGCGCATCAGAGAAGGGGTTTCCGTGGCGCCCGAAGGCACACCGCGCATCCTTATCTCAGGCTGCCCAATGGCAGTGCCCAACTGGAAGCTGCCCGCGATCATCGAGACTTCCGGCGCTGCTATTGTTGGCGAAGAATCGTGCGTGGGCGAGCGCGGTACTCGCAACCTGGTTGACAACAGCGGTAAAACCATTGACGCGCTCATGGACGCACTTGTTTCGCGGTATCTAAAGATAGACTGCGCCATTTTCTCGCCCAACGATGAACGGCGCGAACATATCCGGGAGATGTACGAGAAATACAAAGCCAATGGCGTTATTCTTTATGGTCTGCAATTCTGTGCGCCATATACCATGGAAGCCATGGGCATTGAAAAAGAACTGGAAAAGGACGGCATTCCCGCGCTCAGGATCGAGACAGATTACAGCCAGGAGGATATGGGCCAGCTGAAAACAAGGATTCAGGCGTTCATAGAAAGGCTTAAAGGATAATGGTAACGGCGGGTATTGATATGGGATCGAGCACGGTAAAAATCGCCGTGCTCGATGGCCAGAAAATTATTAAGCTGGAAGTGGTTGACGCTGCCTCCAACCCCTTGGAAACGGCTGAAAGACTCCTCTCTAACGGCGCTGATTGTCCAACAGTCGCGACAGGGTATGGCCGCGACCTGCTCGAAATAAAACACGCGTTCCCCACTATAACAGAAATTAAAGCGCACGCGCTCGGTGCGCGCTTTCTGTTTCCAGACTGCTCCACGGTTATAGACATCGGCGGGCAGGACCTTAAAATAATTTCATTGGATAAAAAAGGCCGTGTTGCCCGTTTCGAAATGAATGACAGGTGCTCTGCCGGCACGGGGAAATTCCTGGACGTCATGGCCAGGAGGCTTGGGTATGGTCTTGATGTATTCGGCGCCGCGGCCATGCAGGGTGCTGATGGAATAGTCATCAGCGCCATGTGCACGGTATTTGCCGAATCAGAAATCATCGGTCTGCTGAACAGGGGAAAAAACCCAAAGGACATTGCATATGCATTGCACAAGAGCATTGCCAAGCGCATAGAATCCATGTTCAAGCGGCTTGATCCGGTTCCAGGGCCTGTCGCTGTTACGGGTGGCGGCTCTCGCAACAACGCCTTGATCCGCATACTCGAACAGACGCTTGGAATGGAGATATGTGTGCATGAACATGCACAGGCCGCCGGTGCGCTTGGATGCGCCCTGTACGCAAAAGACATCAGGAATTGATCAAACACGATCATATTTTGACCCTTGAAATGTATCCATATTATGTGTATATTATATACACATAACGGAGGTGTATTATGCGGACAAATGTCGTGATCGACGACCGGCTGATGCGACGGGCGTTGAAGATCGGGGGCTGCCGGACAAAAAGAGCCGCCATCGAACAGGGCCTCAAAATGCTCGTTCAGGTAAACAGCCAGAAAGAATTGAGGAATTTGCGCGGAAAAATCCATTGGGAAGGAAATCTTGAAGAAATGAGAGCCGATTCCTAGCATGATAATCATTGATACGTCAGCATGGATTGAATATTTCAACAATGGAATACCGCGCGTGGTCCAGAAAGTGGATGAAGCTCTGGAAGGAGAAATAGTCGGCATCGGCGATCTGGTCTACTGCGAAGTTCTGCAGGGTATCCGGTACCGGCATGAATGGGACCAGATTTCCACACTTTTCAATTCACTCACACGATGTCCCATGGTCGGCTTCCCGATCGCGGAAAAGGCGTCACGTAATTACACGATTCTGCGCTCAAAGGGAATCACCATCCGCAAAACCATTGACGTCATCATCGGCACCTACTGCGTGGAAAACGGCCTTGGCCTGATCCATAACGACAGGGACTTCGACATCATGTCGCCCTATCTTGGCCTGAAAATAATATAGTTACCAGGCAGGTCAAATAACGGCGCCATAACCGTTCTTGCGCGACTCAACTGCAATTCATTAATTTTTTCACACTATGAACCACTTATTCACACCCACACAGTGGGACGTTATCAAGGAAAATTACACGCGTTGGTGGGCGGGCGAACTCAAGCGGCCGCTCATCAACATGACCGTAGATGGCTTTCCAACAGACCTTGTCGAACCCCCGATAAAAAAGAACTGGTTCACAGCATATTGGTAGTGGAAACGCCTGTTTCCACTACCAATGCAAAAGTAATTCGAACGGGTAGCCGCTTAAGTAGAATTTTATGTATGCATGCATAAAAAGGTATTTGATATTTAATAGGCAATTGTATATATTATATATCATTGCATTCAACAAATTTAAAGGGGGTTTTGTATGAAGCATTTTGCAGTGGTGTCTCTGTTTTTTCTCCTAGCTCTTCTGGTCACGAACCCTGATGCGCGACTGCGCAACCCATGGGTCTTGGGTGATCACGATCTCAATATATGGAGTGTCACCAAAACCACAACAACTCATGACAACTGTCCGGAATTCCCTGCTTTTAACGCGGCAAATCCCGATGCTTTTTTCAAAGCATGGCACGACTCCATATGCTGCGGCGAACACCGCTGCAGCCAAACTGGAGCGGTCTATGTGGAGTGGGCCGGTCTGTGTAACTTTGCCATTAAAAACGAGTATTATTTCCATTCAGGCAGCGATTATATAGAAGATCCGCTGAACATAACCGGCAATTATCAGAGAGTATGCGATCCCATGAAATACTGGAATGTATTTGGCTATGGATACTGCCTTTTTTACGGTGCGGCTGCGTGCAATTTTTACCAGACCCTCGGATACGAGGCGCGCCAGTGGAACCTTGCCAATGGCGGCCACCGCGTCTGTGATACGTATTACAACGGCGGCTGGCACTATTTCGACTGGGACGAAGGCGGATGGGGCGCGGATGCAAGCGGCAACTCCTATGGCCTTGATTATGCCACAACACACGCGTCAACATGGGATCAAGTGCCTGTAAAAAGCCAATATTTCTGGAGCTATGGAAGCGACCTTTCCGGCGTCAAGAACCTTCTTAACCAGCCTTCCTATCTGTTCATGGGTTCAGACCACGGCGGCGGTGCTGATATGAGCTTCTGTCTCCGCATTGGCGAAAAAATGGAGCGTTTTTTCCAGCCCCTCAACGCAAGCTACCTGCAGCCCAATGCGTCTCTTCCCTCAGGCACGCCCCAGCCTTTTGGCAATGCGCGCATCACCTACAATCCGCAGCTTCAAAGCGGCTACGCCGACTATCTTGACGGCATCTATGAACAAAGCAATGCCACACTTGAAGCTGATGGTGTCAACCTTGCAAACGGTTACGTAACCTGGGCAATCCGCTCCCCATATTGCATTTATAACTCAACGGTCACTGTGGGCTCAACCGGCAGCCTTGCCACGGAAATTTCATTCGACTTGGGTAAAACATGGGTTACTTACACAAGCGCGACCCAGGCCCAACAATATTATAGCTACCTGCTGAAAGTGTCGGGCACTGGAAAAATCAACACGCTCAATGTCGTGACCATTGGCCAATGCAATCCAGGCGCCCTGCCCAAGCTCCATTCAGGCAGCAACAATGTCCGCTTTGCACTGTACGAGAACGACGAAACTCTGGCCCTGCTTCCTGACTGGCGGACATCCACTGGTTTCAACACGCACGTGGTTGCGACTCAGGGGTTCAGTTACTCCGCTGCAAACACCTACGGCAAAAACGGCGGCCAAACCGGCGGCGGCTCAAGCGGCTCCTACCTCACGATCGAGCTGACAGGACCAAGCACAGGCAAGGTCGTGTCCGCAAGCGGTAATTTCCTTGCCAGCCGCACAAAAAACGCGTCGTTCGAGACCCTGGCGCGCAATACCTTCCAGTTCAAAACTGGCAACAGTACCTCGAATCTGGTCACGCGCACCATTGTTCCCCCGCATATAAGCACCACGGTTGCCACTATGTCCGACTCCCGCTTCAGCGAATACGGGTTCGGATGGTGGGGCCATGCGCTGAACTTTGAGCGCGATTCCATCGAGAATCCGAGTAATGTCGGGTATGTCCAATGCTACAATGGAGGCCAGTACGCAAACCTGCGCGAATGCGAACTGTACATGCATTATTATGTTAATCACCTGGCGGCCGATTACCTGAACGATCTCCGGATCTGCCACGTGTATAACCGGAGCAGCGGCGGCACGGATTCCATTGTCCAGAATATCTCCGCGGAGGACATTGCCTCTGGCAATGGCGTGGTAAATTATATCGCCGATGTATCCAGCCCGCTGCCGCAAGATCCCAATTACAGCATTTCCATGTCCGTGGCGAGCGGTGTGCTGCTTACAGACCTTCAGAACAAACCAACGCTCTCAGCTCGCAATACAGGCACTGTTGCGTCTCAGGGTATCGCACTCGAACAAAATATACCCAATCCTTTCAACCCGGCCACAGCGGTCACATTCTCCATCAGCGGAAAAATGGAAAAAACCGTGCATCTTGCTGTCTATAATCTGAAAGGCGAGTTGATTAAGGTCCTGACACACGGTACGTTCAAGGCCGGCGCTTATACCGCGGAGTGGAACGGTACAGACCAAAAGGAGCTGAATGTCAGTGGCGGCGTATATATATGCAAGCTAACTGCCGGTAATACGGTACTCACGCGTAAAATGATCCTAGCAAGATAATACGATCAAAATTCTTTGATGCTTCTACGGGCCGTCCCCAATACCAGGGGGCAGCCCTTTTTATTTTCGCCATTCACAGACTTTGGCAGGGTTTCAGATTGAGCAAGATACAACAAGGGCTTGCGATTTTTTATCGCAAGCCCTTGTCTTTTATCATTCTGCCCAGAAGAGGACTTGAACCTCCAAACCCTTGCGGGCACTAGACCCTGAATCTAGCGTGTTTGCCAATTTCACCATCTGGGCTATTTTACCGTGTGAAACGCAAATAAAGATACATTATTGCCTTTTATGTTTTCAATTGAAGAAGACGCTGCGCCTCTGCCACGCTAATAAAAAAACCAAGTGATCCCTTTCCTATTTCACTGAAACGCTCGGCAACGACCTCATTTGCCCCGCACAGGGCAGCTACGCCGCCCGCGGCCTTTGCCTTGGCGCCAAAATCTTCGAGCATGGCAACGCCGTCTTCGTCCACGTAGATGAGATTGACAGCGTTAATGTACACAATCCGGCCCTTGCCAAAAACTAGGGGGCCAATAACAATGGAAAGAGCGCGGAGATCGGCGCGCGAATCGCAGGTCCCTGCCAAATCGACCACGCTTCCCGCAACCTCCTCGCGCACAGTGGCCCGCAGACCCGCAGCCACGGCAGTTTCATTACTTTCAGCGTCAGTGGACTGGGAAGCAAAATCAAATTCCTCCCTGGTTTGGTAGATGGAGAGCACTAAGCCTAACTTGAACTGGTTGATAAAATCCATGGTCTTCCTGCTCACATTGACAATGGCAAAGGTCGCGCCCTGCTCCCGGAAAATACGGTTGTATTTGATGAGAATACCCACACCCCTGCTGTACAAGTACTGCACCTGTGTGAAATCGACAAGGACCGTAGCGCATCGTTGTGCCGCAAGACCGGCCAGTTGGTCGTCAAGCTCTTCTATCGTGGGTCCCTGCAGGTCGTCGGGAATTTCCACGACCACACATGTGCCTTCAGTGTACATTTTCATAATGAGCCTCCTCTATCGGCCGCGCTGGTTCAGGCTTCAGCAAGCCGTTCAGCAGCGACCCATCCGTCGTTAAAGTAAAATCGCGCTTTTTTCTTCCCTTCCTGCACAAGGTAGACCGCAGAATAGAGAAACATCTGGACATGGGCAAAGACCTCGTTTGCCACCCGTATGTCGCCACCTGGTGCGGCTGCCGTGTCAAGCGCCGCCTTGGCCCCTTCTATTTTGCCGTCCATCACCTTGATCCGGTTCAATACTACCTGATATTTCTTCGCCAGCACCGAAAGTTCCTCTTTCTTTTCAGCCCGGACTTCCGCCACCTGTTTGAGCAACTGCTGTCCTGTTTTCAGAGCCCCGGCAATAACCGACAGTTCGTCCGCAAGACCTTCCCGCAGTTTCTCGAACGCGGCGCAACGCTCCTGAAGCTCTTCCTGTTCCCTGCTTTTTATGCGCAGAATCGTTGAAACCATTTTCTCGGATCCCGCATTCCAGACCGCAATGCCGCCAAAAGCGCTTGTTTCGCCCCCAATGATGGCCGCGTTGCGCGCGGACACATCGACGTTTGTTCCTGCGGAGACCGTGCAGTTGAGAAGATATTTGGTCGCAAAGACATTTTCCCCTGCCTCAATATCCGCGTCTTGAGCAAAAGAGAGCCGGACATCCTTCTTGGCAAATATTTTTGCCTTGCCCCTGCCGAACACGCCTTTACGAATTTCCACGTTTCCCGCGCGGGACCATACCCGCGCTCCTTCAACATCTCCGGCAACAAGGATACTGCCGTCACTTTCAACGGAAAAACCCGAGAGCACCGAACCTTTGACAATGACACTACCCTTGTATTTAACATTTCCGGTTGAATAGTCTACATTGCCGCGTATCAGATAAACGTTTCCCACGCTTATGCCAATGCCCGAGCGGTAGAGATAGCCGCCGCACGCCGCGTGCATGGACAGACCATCTTCGGACACATACATGTTTTCGCCGCAGGAAAACATGAGGTCGCGGCCATACAGCGCGGCAATGGGCTGGCCAAAAATTGAGGTGCCGTTAGTTCCCGGAGTGGCCGGGTGTTTGACACACACTTTCTGCCGTTCATCGACCATTTTAATAATGTCCAGGGACTTGAAATCAACGCGGCCGCCTTCAATCTGCAGGGGTTTTGCCGTTGAGTCAATTGGTACCAATTCCTCGATACGGGCATCTGTTCCTGGAACAGGCAACGTGGCTTCCGCCACAAGAATGTCGCGGCCGTACATCAGTTCGCGGGCCATCCGGGTTATCTCAGACTCTTTGATGCCATGGATGATGTTGTTTCGCGCAAGCAGAAACAGGAGATCGTCGGGCGTAATCCGGTCCGACAGATCGTATGCTGTCTCGGAAATCCGGAGATAAGCCCTGGACTCGGAATTTTTCAGCGTGATATGACGGTCTTTGCTAAAGTTGTATCTGATAAAAACCGGCCCCACCCTGACGTCGTTTTTCCGCTTTTCCCCTGCTGCCTTCATTATTACGGCAAGGTCGGCGTTCATGATGCCAAGCGAAAAAAGTTCCTTCTGCACAGCTGCCGGAGAAATGGCGGCAGGGTCGTATTCAGCCGCGACCAGGTACACACCGTCTTCACGCGTTTCAAAGGTGAGTGAACGGGTCTGCGTTTTTTCTCCCATAGCAGTAAATATAATATTGTATATTATGTAACCAATGGGTTTTACAAAGATCGGCCTTTCCGACATAGTGCTGCGAGGCGTACAGGCTTCTGGATACACTATTCCCACTGAAATACAATTGCGCGCCATTCCCCTGGCACTCGCAGGCAGGGACCTCATCTGTTGCGCGCCCACAGGGACCGGAAAGACCGCAGCCTTTGTGCTCCCCATACTCGAACATCTCTTAAAGCTCCACGCCTCTGACCGGCGCCACCATTTCCCCAAAGTGCTGGCGCTTACGCCAACACGCGAACTCGCGCACCAGATTGACCATTCGGTGCTCAACTACGGCAGGTTCGCAGGCGTGCGTTCAGCGCCCATATACGGCGGCGTGGGCATGGGCAACCAGATAAGCGAACTACAGCGCGGCATTGACATTGTAATTGCCACACCCGGCCGCCTGCTCGACCACATGCAGCGTCGGACCATCGACCTTTCACGAGTCGAAATCCTTGTTCTCGACGAGGCTGACCGCATGTACGACATGGGCTTTATTCACGACGTGCGCCGGATAATCAGCCATGTTCCCAAAACCCGTCAGACCATGCTTTTCTCCGCCACTATGTCATCGTCAATAAAAAGCCTGGTTTCTGATATTCTGAAAAATCCCGAACTTATCGAAATAGCCCCAAATTCACCCGTAAAAACCGTGGACCAGTTTTTTGTCATGGCCCCGCAAAATTATAAGCTTCCCATCCTCTACGACATCATTGTACACGAGGAAGTGGAAAGCATGCTCGTGTTCTCGCGTACCAAGCACGGCGCTGACCGTATTGCGAAACGGCTGCTGCAGCAAGGCGTGCGCACCGCGGCCATCCACGCCAACCGCACCCAGGGCCAGCGCAGGCAGGCGCTCGAAGGTTTTAAACGCGGCCAGTTTAAAGTGCTTGTGGCCACGGACATTGCCGCGCGCGGCATCGACATTGTGGGTGTATCTCATGTGGTCAACTACGATGTGCCTGCTTTTGCCGAAGACTACGTGCACCGCATCGGCCGCACTGGCCGCGCCAACCACTCAGGCATTGCCATTACCCTTGTCTCGTTCAACGAAGTGCCGCACATACGGCGCATTGAGGCGTTGGTGGGACGGCCGATCAAGATCGACCGGTACGAGGCAGTGCCCATTCCCGACAATGAAGCCCTGCTTATCTCCACCATGTCAAAACCATCCGCCGAACGCAAAGGACAGGGTCGCGGTCTGCGCGGCCCGCGGAAATACATGTACGGCCGCCGAGGAAAATGACCTCTTTGCGCCATGACCGAGACGCTGCGCTGCCAGATTGAACGAATCACCTTCACAAATCCTGAAAATGGCTATACCATTGCCAAAGCCGCCATTCCCGGCAGCACGGGCCGTAGTACTGTCGTGGGAATTCTGCCCGATATCGCCGAAGGCGAAATGCTCGAACTTTCAGGCGAGTGGAGCACGCACCCCAAGTTTGGAAGACAATTCAAACTCGCTGGCTTTAAGACCATCGCACCCGACTCGGTCTTTGCAATAGAGAAATACCTAGGCAGCGGCCTCATAAAAGGCATTGGCCCCCACTTTGCCCGGAAACTGGTGGAACGTTTCGGCGTTGAGACCCTTAATGTGATAGACAGCGACCCGGACAAGCTGGGCGAAGTGCCGGGTATTGGAGAAAAACGCGCTGACATGATCAAAGCGGCCTGGCAGACCCAGATGGGTATCAGGAAAGTGATGATGTTTCTCCAAGAATACGGTGTGGGCCTGGCAACGGCCGCGCGCATCTACCGCCGCTACGGCCAGGCCACCATCACCCTGCTCAAAGAAAATCCCTTCCGTCTCGCCGATGAAGTGCACGGCATTGGCTTCAAGACCGCGGACGCCATTGCCCGTACCATGGGCATTGCCCACGATTCTCCCCTGCGCGCCGAGGCGGGTCTGCTCTACACGCTCGAGAGCATGACCAATGAGGGCCATTGCTTCTATCCCTACGTCGAACTTCTGGACAAATGCGTGGACATGTTGGGAATTGAGCGGGATGGCGCGCTCAAGGGGTTTGCACGCATTTTTGAGCAGCGAAAGGTTGTGGTGGAAGACCTGAACACGGCTGACGCTGATTTCAAACCTGACAACAAGGCCGTGTATCCAGCCTGGCTCCATGCTGCGGAAAGCGGCGTTGCCAGGAGAATCAAAGCATTGGCAAGCGGGAAATCTCTTTTTTCCACAACCAACGCTGACCATGCCATTGCCTGGGTGCAACAGGCCACGGGCATCAGTCTTGCGCCAAAACAGGCAGAAGGTGTGCGCGCGGCCCTGAAAAAAAAGGTGCTGGTGATCACGGGCGGCCCGGGGACTGGAAAAACTACCATGATAAAGGCGGTGCTCGCGATATTCAAAAAAACAACTGACAAGATCGTGATGGCCGCGCCCACAGGACGGGCGGCCAAACGGCTCGCTGAATCAACTGGCCATGCCGTAAAGACCATCCACCGCCTTTTGGAATGGGACTTCAAGGAGCAGGGATTCAAGTGCACCATGGCCAACCAACTCGACGCCCATGCGTGCATCGTGGATGAAGTCTCCATGGTCGACACCAGCCTCATGTACCACCTGCTGCTGGCAATTCCCGACCACGCGGTGCTTGTACTTGTAGGCGACGCCCACCAATTGCCCTCGGTTGGAGCAGGCACTGTGCTTGCCGACATCATGCGGTCCGGGGCCGTACCCGTGGTTGAACTCACTGAAATATTCAGACAGGCCATGGGCAGCCGTATTGTGACAAACGCCCACAGAATTAACAGCGGAGACATGCCCGAGCTTTCACAGCCCGGTGCGGACACACCCCAAGACTTCTTCTTTTTCGAGAACAGCGATCCCATGGATGTGCGCGCGGCAATTATCGACTTGGTGACAAAACGCATACCGGATAAATTCAATCTTGATCCGCTCAAGGACATTATGGTACTTTCGCCCATGCACAAGGGTGAAATCGGGACAGCAATGCTCAATGCCGCGTTGCAGGAAGCGCTGAATCCCCATGGCAGGGAACTGGCACGAGGAGGCCGCTGCTTCCGCGAAGGCGACAAAATAATGCAGGTGCAGAACAATTATGACAAGGATGTCTTTAACGGTGACCTGGGTTTTATCCGGACCATTGATCCTGAAGAGCAGACCGTGGAGGTCCTCTTTGACGGCCGCGCCGTGTCCTACGATTTCACCGAACTCGACGACCTGATGCTCGCCTACGCAATTTCAATCCACAAATCACAGGGAAGCGAATACCCGGCTGTCATTATCCCCGTACATACAACGCATTTTATCATGCTGCAGCGTACCCTGCTCTACACGGCGGTGACGCGGGCGAAAAAACTGGCAGTACTGGTTGGAACAAAAAAGGCGCTCTCCATAGCGGTGAAAAACGACGCCACGCGGCGGCGTTTCACCCTGCTGGCACAGCGCCTGCAGGCGCGGGAGTAATCTTCTCTTGCGTTATCTACAAAGCATTATTGTCCGCAATCCCGCGCTTTGATGTCCAGCCGCTATTGCTTGCGCAAAATAGACGCCTGATGACACATTTTTCCCGGCCTTGTCGTCCCCTTTCCAGGTCAGGTTCTGCACCACGGTGGAATGTCCTGGATTCCGTACGTTAAAGGACTTCACCAGCGCTCCATTGACAGCGAAAATCTGGACCAATACTTCTGAACGCGGCCCGCACAGGATAGGGATGGTCACCGCAGGATTGCCCGGGTTGGGATAGACCGCCCCAAGTACCGGTATGACAACATCGCCCCCTGCCGCCGCATTCACCTTTGAACCTGGATCAGTGTTGATAACAAGCTTTGGCCGCATGGAAATAGCAACATGGTGCCTGCCGACAATCGCGCCTCCGGTGGAGGACGGCCCAATAGCGCATAATATCAACCCGTTATTCAATGAAGGATTGGCGGCCCAGGCCTGCACCTGCGCGGTAACGTCGAAACTGAGCCATGTATTTGCGTGTGCCGGCGGGGTCCATACTGTCCCAATGCGCTGTGCATTGAAATCACCGCCCGCAGTGGTCCAGGGAGTTGCGCTGTCCCGGCTGTTATAGGTAACCTTTGAGGGATTCCAGGTGCTGGTCACCTCATGCAGGGAAAGGGAGTCGCTGTCCGACAATACATATCTTGGCAAATCTTCCATCAGCATTATATTGAAAGAGGCGCTGTAAATTGTTTTTCCCGCCAAAATGGAGGAAATATCGTCGAACCGTATAATCATCCTTTTTTTGTAATCCCCATAACTGCCGGTAAAAAACTGTTGAAACGAAAAAGCATAGGTGCTATAATTGCCATCAGCGCCTAATTTATTCAGACACGCGTCTTTCGAACCCGTATATCCATTTACGCCATTCTGAATGACGATTTGCCCCGGAGGCACAATACGGACCAGATAATGCGTGGCTGGTCCCCAGCCCAGCGCGCTGTTGGCGCGCACGTGGAAGTACCAGTTACCAGGTTGAACAGAGGTGAATTCTACGGATGTTGCCGCGCCTTCACTTACACTGTCAGGAATTGTGTTTGAGGCTTGGTCAAAGACATAACTGTATTCGGTTGCGGTTGCGCCGCCATCGAGCGACCACGAGAACTCCACATCAGCAACTGCCGAATATTCTCCCCAGGCATGCGTTGGCGAAACCACATCAAGAATGGGATAATCCGGGCCATCAGGCGGACTATTCTCGAAAATCATGGCTTTCAGCTTTGTGGCCAGGTCCCCTGTCAACCTGTTCCGCATACCATAGCCATCGCTGTTAAATGAATCCGCGCTCCAGTCGCTGTTGCGTGCTGATGGATGGATCCCGTCGTTGCTTATGCTGGTGCCTTGCCAGTCAGTCGGGTGATACGCGGTCAAAGCCTCGTAAAAATCAACAAGCGGTATTTGGAGTTCATCCGCGGCCAGAGTCTTTAATTTTTGATTGTATAGGCTGACGCTTGGCTGGCGGTCGATAAGCGGTGGTACGGTACTCACACAGGGAATAATCCCGTATTCGGAAACGCCGGACAAGAGAAATTTCATCCGCTGCTTATTCTGTTCCGCTGTGGCATCGGTCCACTGCTGGCTCGCTGTTGCGGTCATAAGGTCGTTTGTTCCGTACATGACAAGGGTCCAGGACGGATTTTCAAGGGGAATCGCACCAGTAATGCATCCGCTCCCGGTTGGCATTGTCCAGCCCGGTGCGTTGCAATGATACTCGTCCTTGAATGCCTGCAAAGGATTGGTCCAGTCACCCGTTGGCCGCGAGGCGCCCATCCATTGCCAGACTGGTTCGTACGCCGTACACGCCGCACCATAGCCGCCGCAGCCAAAGGTGCCGATGCCAGCAAGGTACACCCAGGTGTTCGTGATGCTGTCTCCCCACTGGCCAGTGATGCCCGCCCGCCGGCCAAGCGCCTGCCCCCGTTTCAGGATGCTGCGCAGGTTTGCCTTGACCTGGGCATTGATCTCGGGAATTACATAAGCGACGCTGTTAAAAACAAAGAAAAAAAGCACCAGAGGTGCAAAGCACCTAAATCTCAGCAATGACATAAAATGCTCCTTTCAAACATGAAAATCCCCGCATTTATTTGTCCAGTATCTTTTATAGTTTCTTTTCCCCCAACCGCACGATAGCGAAGGCGCTCCCTTCATATGAAATAATATATATCGAAGATCTGGAAAAAACGCATGTATTTTAAAACAAAGTTATTAAGGTTATAATAAGGCCCTTGCGAATGGATTCAAAAAGCGTGGAATTCGGATATCTATCTCAACAACATGGCCTTTTTCAACAACAATAAATAACGGCAAACGGCCGGGCATTATTTTATCATTATTATTTTTTTATTCACTATTGCGTCCGATATGGCAACTTGGACAAAATAGACATTGCTGGGGAATTTCGTCCCATTCCATACACATGAATAGTTTCCCCTGTCACTGGTTGCCGTCAAGGTTTTCACAACAGCTCCCTTTAAATCATATATTTTAAATTCAAGGGGGCCTTCATGTCCTTGCCCGTTAATGCTTATCACCGTACTGGCATTAAATGGATTGGGACAGGCCTGAATGGCGCGCTTTTTACTTGTTTCCGCAGTTGGTGCAATACCTGTGATTGGCTCAAGCGGCGCCATGATGAAACGTGAACCGCCGCTGGTATTGTTCCCTGCCATTACATGGAACCCCGTATAGGTGACAAGACCGAAGGTATCCGCGGTAATCGTATCTATCTGATAGACCTGATTTGTATCGTTTACCGCAGTGTTTTTGACAATATAATCCTCGCCCGGAATAACCACAAAATTTTGCAGGCGGCGGGGGGTCACGTCAGCCGTATCATTGCCCTTCAGACTGTCGTAATTGCTTCGATACGAGGCAATAACAATCTCGTACCTGTTTGTCTGGTCAACCTGATTCTGGTATCCGCCCACCTTGTAATACAGCGTGCTCCAGATCAGATGAAGATTGTAGATGCAGTTCGCAGTTGGAGCGTCTGGTATGGGGAAGGTCGGATTTTTGGCAACATTCGAGAAAGCAGGAAATGAATTGTTTTTCCTGATGGTCCAGAGCTGGGGCTGGTCCCACCGGTCGCTCATGGAACAGCAATCATGGCCCGAATTATACTCAACGCTGCCTCCCCAGGCCCTCCTGCTGCTGTCGAGTTGCGCATAGTAATTTCTTCCCTGCAGGGGCCAGGTAACGTTATCGTCCAAAGCGCCCGAGGTACAATTAATAAATGGCATGTCAATTCCTTCAAGCCCCTGGACAATGTATTCTGAATTGACGAATCTGTGGACAGGCATGCCTTTGTATTTTTGATTGAGCCATTCACTGCGCCATCCGGCAAAGGCCATTGTCATATTGTCGTCGTCATACGCGCCCCATTTTGACTCCAGGTTTCCCTTATAGGTCCAGACCCCCACCTCAAGATAGTTTGTCGGAGGCACCCCGAGACGGCAGAAGGCAAAAAAGTCAGGATAGTTCTGGGCAAATAAAATGCCCCCGCCTCCACCCATGGAACCGCCGAGAATATGGATTCTATTGGAATCGATGCGGCTCGAATAATAGGGATCGACAAGCATCAGATATTTCATGAAATTCATGACCCGCGCTTCAACAAAATTTATCACAGGGCCTGTGGTGGGAGTGCCTGCATTGCCATTGCTAGCCCCTAATTTCGAGGTGTCATATGCCCATGTCTGACTGTAACCGAACCACCAGTTTCCCTGTTCATCTGGCACTACTTCAATGCCTTCAGAAAAATACCGCCATTTGTCACGCAAATTCTGCGCCTGACCGTCGTATCCGCCAAGCAACAACCGGACTGGTTTCTTATCTGTTGTGGAATTATAATTCTGGTTTACCCCAACCCAGTATGGCCAGGCGTATATTCCGCCTATTGTCGGGTTGAACGAATCAACATCAAGATACTGCAGGTAAAACCGCGCCATCATGCTGTCTGACTGCCAAATTAATACCGGGGCAGGATCTTCAACAATTTCGTTAATAGGCCCAACCATATTTCCCGCATCAACGGTTTTATCCTCTATTCCTCCAACAACGGCTGTAACCGCATAATAATACGCCCCATCCTGATGAGTAGTTAAAACGATCATACCAACGCCATCAGCCACTTCAGGAGAGACTCCCGGACCGCTTGGATCAACGGCTGATATTGGCATTCTATCCCACGCTATTGTTGGATGCAGGTTACTTGCGTTGTTCGTGGTTGTCCGTGCCAGCAGTTTGCTGCCTGCGGACCCCTGGATCACCTCATGCCGTATGTTCGCCGTAATGAGATCGCCAGCGGTTATCGGCGACGCGCTGCTGTAAATCACGTACTTCTGGCCGCTTGTCACCTCATTCCAGGTAAGAAATACCTGGCCAGACCGGAAAAAAGCGGTTGTATTTGTTGGCTTTGCGCCGAAAATTGTTAATTGTAAAATAAGTGTCATCAAGAAACAAAGACGTCGAGAACACATGCGTTCCTCCTTTAACGAATTACCGCGATCATTTTTGACATGACTTGTTCCCCGAAATGAACCTTTATAAAGTAAATGCCAGGTGCACATTGAGACGCATCGAAAATATATGCATAAGAAGGGCCTCGATGGCTGTTCTGGAATGATTTCATCACCCGCCCCTTAATGTCACATATCTTTATAAAAACGTCTCTATTGGCACCCTGGGCCGGACAAACGGTGACTGTCGTTGTGTTGCTTATTGGATTTGGGGAAACCGTTAAACTGCCGGATATCATTGAAGTTACACTGGTCTGTACTGGAGTGAACGGTTCATTGTTCACCACATACCGCACAATGTCATAGGTCGCGTTCAACAGCAGGTAGTTTATGGCATTATAAAAGCTACCGCTTATCCCGCCATCAAGGCAATCATCTTTGAAGTCCGCTCCGCTAGTTCCGCAGATCCGTCCATGGGCCCAATCAACCAGCAATTCTCCCGGGCCTCCATGGTCAACCATCCACTGGTAAATGTCTATCAAAGGAAGCTTTCTGTCCCGGGCCATTGCCCGTAACTGATCGTTGAACGGGAGAAGATATTCTTCGGGAGTCCAGGTCTTGTCCCATACGGAATCAGCGCCATTGATGGCGGGGACCGTAATAATGATCGGCATGACGCCTTCGGCAATCATTTTATCGATAATACCGGCGTATCTCGCAGAATCAGGCCGCTCCCACGTGATCCTAATGTTGTTGGTGCCAATCATGACCGAGGCAATCATCGGCATATCAACCGGTAAGATGTTGTTTAAATGAAGCGTATCGCCAGTATCACTCACCCACCGTAATACGGAACTTATCAATTCCCCTGCCATATTGCAATGAGGTGCGCCTTTGCAGTTCTCTTGAAGGCACCACCCATTCTGCGCAAGTGTCGAATCCTTGAAAGCGTTCATCGCGGCCGCATTTGAAACACCGGTGACAGACCCCGAGAATGCCTGCAAAATATATGGACCGTACGTATTGCTGTTGCCGCATGTCATGACCCGGTATTTGTTCCATGGCGGATCATGCTGCTGCCACGTAGTATGGATGGCTATTAAATTATCAATAATGTCCTGCGTAAAGGTCACGCAGTAATTATCGATGTCCGTGCCCGATCCGCCTTTCAGGCCGTCTCCTTGGCAAGGGACCATAAAAACAAACCCGAATACTAATGCTATGATACTTTTCATAACTCTTTCCTCCTTAAAATCCAACCGTTATCTGACAAATATCATCTTTCTTGTGAAAACAACATTTCCGTCAGTAAGTTTACACACATAAATTCCACTATTGACCTTCGCATTTCTATGCGTCGTGCAATCCCATTTTACCACATGTTCCCCTGGGTCTACTATTTCATCTTTTAATATTTTTATCAATTCACCCTTTATATTGTATACGGCCAACTGTATTTCCCTGCTTGGCCCTTTGATGGTAAAACGTATTTCCGTCAAAGGATTGAATGGATTGGGTGTGTTTTGTTCCAATGAAATGCCTGACATCCTTTCGTTTTCGCGGAAAATATCTTTTACAATGCCAGCGGTTGGTTGTTCCTGCAAATCAGAAATAAGCACGCCTCCCTCCACCTCCATGATGATACAATAGCTTGGATCCTTCACCCAGGCCCCGGTCGCGTCTACAGTGTAATCTATGACGCCATTGTTATCCGCTATTTGCTTTGCCGTAATCGCATGTACGATAGTGTCTTTGCTGGCACCATTATTTGTGTTTATGATATGGGTGATTTTTATATCATTTAAATAATCCTTGTCCAAATGGTTAACATAATAATGCATATATAGTTCGCATGCCGCAATGGTCGCGGCCTGGCCGGTGTTTAAAAGTTGGACATATGCCTTGGTCCCAGGCTGTGCAATCGAATCGCGTTCAAAGTTTATGGCCCATCCGCTGGAGCCAAATCCTCCCGCCAAAGTTGTTCCATGCATATGAGGCGGAGCGGTTGTTGACAAGGCAAGGTTCGGGATGCTGTTGCCGACCTTTATACTGAACGTGTTTGTGGGCGAAACAATGAAGTTTGGTCTCTGGGCGCGGCCAAACGCCGTCATGTGACCGCTTAAAGATACAACAGTGCCATTTTGCGGCCCATCAAGTTCGAACGTAAGATACGCGCCTGAATCATTTTTGGTTGTCATGCCCTGGTTTCTTCCCGTCTGTGACGGCGGTCCATAGGCGTATTCGTTTTTATCTACAACGTGCTTGTTAAAACTCGCCTCAGTCCTCCAGTCAGGAACAAACGCAAAGGTCTCGTCGTTCTCGTACATGACAAACCGTACATTGTTCATGCCGGGACGCAAAATAGGCAGACCACCGGGATTGAGCGCCGCTATTGTTACAATCTTAAGGCCTTTGATTGTGCCGGTTCCCGATATTTTCAGCAGATAAGAATAAAATTGCTGTGCCTGAAATTCACTGGTATCGCTGACCCAGGTTTTTCCCAGATCAAAGGAAATCTCCGTGGAAAGATTTCCGCTGCTGTCCACTGAAACAATGGAATTGTATATAGCATATGGAGAGCGGACCGCCCATACTGCGTAACCCGCGGTTAGACAGACCCCATTTGAATCCAGCACGGCATTCTCCTCATCGTATATACCGTCTTTGTAATCAGCAAAACCGCTTTTTAACGTGGGTTCGTATGTTATCCTTGCATTGCCAAGATACGCGGGCAGAACAGAGGTGCGCGGATGCAGGTAGGCGGAATTGATCATTTGATAAAAACGTTCAATTTTTTCTCCAATTCGCAGGCATAAACTCATATCTCCGCCACTGCCGTTGTCCGCGCCAAAAATCAAATACACCGGTGAAGCAATGGCGCCTTTTATATAATCTAAATCGCCAGGAAAACTCCAGAAATAATCCGACTTAACCGGACATTGCTCCCATATAGACGCGCGCGCGGACGCGGAATCCACCCCAAAGGTGACGCCATTTGCATCTGCTCCCCACCCGCCTTCGTCCCAGTCAAAGTAATGCCAGCGGCCATTGTAATACACCTCAGTGATCACATGGCCGTTGAGGGCCACGGACCTGGACTCAAAACCCAATGTCTGGTAATAATTGACCAATACTCCTGCGGCACCATAGCAATAGCAGGATCCATATCCATTGAGAAATTTTATTGGGTCCAGGACAGCCAAATAATCCCCGCCTCCCAGGGGACGTTCATTTGGATTGGACGAAAAGTGGGCAAAATATTCGTTTTTACGGGCTTTGAGGCAATCACCGCCCCAGTCCGAGTAAATTCCTCCTGCATTGTCATTGCAGCGGTGTTCCCCGGCGCATATGGAATCATGCATTGACTTGAAAAACTCGTCAGGATTTTGAGAATTATATTCCGGAAAACCAGGAAAATGATCATGCGTTTGCGTGGTTTTTGCGCAACTCCACAAATTAAGGTCGCGGTCAACAAGCACCCATGGATTCCTAAGCCTTGCATCGGCCCATGTGAAAAAAAGGACAGAACATAACAAGACTGTTTGCAGAAAATACATACCATTCCCTTTCGTTAAAAGTTGACTTTGGTATTTTCTGCGGTCTTCTCCCCCCAACCGCATGGAAACGAATGCGTTCCCGTTCTACGGAATAATATATATCGAAAGATCTGGGAAAAACGCATGTTTATTAAATTAAAATTAATAAGGCCATCATAAGGCCATTACGAGTGGATATAAAAAGAGTGAAACCGGATATTTATCGCAGCAGAACGGCCTTTTTCAACAATACTTTAGACCCTATTTCCGCCCGGATAAAATATACGCCTGAAGGGTAGACCGAGGCGTTCCAAACCAATTCTTTCCCAACATACCTCAAATCAGTGACCTTTTCCCCTGACAAATAAAATATGGAAATGCGCGCCAGTTGTCCCATGGTTGTCAGCATGATATTCGCCGCTGGGTTAAAAGGATTAGGCATTACCTGCAGGGAAATGCTTTCAGTCTTTCTTTCCATTTCGCCTTGGTTTTCTCCATGGGTATCGGGTACATAGGAAAGACCCAGATATTCATGGGCAGTGCGGACTGCCTTTTCCATGGGGGCGATATAGCGTTCCAGATATCGGAGGGAATCAAGGAGCGTGGATTGGTTTGTCCGGAGCACGGCCAGCTGTTTTGCGCATTCAACAGCCAGGGATTCGGCCTGATAGCGAGGTGTGTTGGTTTTAAGCGGCCACGGACGGGGCGCGGAAACATCAAACCTGTCCCGAAGCTGCGCAAGGCTGCTGTCAAAAGCCTGGGCCGCTGCCCATTTATCTCCAAAAACAGTCTCCCATATATACTGTCTGACTTCGTTGAAATAGTACTGTTCCGGGCACCACGCCCATAACCCGAATCCCATGGCCAGGTATTCATTCTGCAGGTCTGGCGCCCAGAAAAGGGCGCTGTGCATATATTTCCAGGACTCCCGCATGGCCGCTGATTCAAAATCCGGGTTGGGCTCCCAGCCCCATCTCCAGCCATTTTGAAGCGGCAGAAGCTCGTTGTACATCATACTGTCGCCAACCGGAACACCATAATATCCGGAATGGGTGAAGCCTATGCCAGGTCTTGGCCAGTTCCACCACCACTCAGGTTTGAAAAGAAACCCCATGCTCTCTGCAGTAGCCAGTTTGGAAGGTCCGGGATTATCAGTCCATATCCATCGTATGGTTTTTGTTTCAGGCGCTCTCGAAATAATTGTATCGTTCCATGGAGCGTCAACCCGGCAATAATCCGGACTAGGGGGCACTATGCGAATGCGGTCCCGCGCAAGCCCGACGGAATCAGCGAAGTGAATCAATTCATTGAGCAGCAGTTCCGCGGAATTACCGCTGCCAGCATCGTCATATGAGGCCCAGAGTCCATCGGCTCCCCAGGAATACTGGTAATGGCGAAAAATATCCAGGCGACCCGGTATTTCAGCAGTAGACCCTATGCCGCATTTAACAGTTCCCCAGACAAAGAAACCCCTTTGGTGCGCTTCGCGAGACAATGTCGCAGCTTTAACGCTGTCAATGTCGCTGACCCGGTCTGTACCGCTGCATCCGGTATATGCGCCGCAACTGCCCCGGATATCAACATAGTTAAGCCGGCCGCGCACATAGGCGTCCAGCGCCCCGTTTCGTAAAAAATCAGTGTACCGGAAATAAGCGCAGCCCCGGTCCTTAATGCTCGGCCAATCGCGTATATCCGCCAGATTCACGGCCACTGTGTCCAATGACTTTGATAAAAGCTGGAAAAAGGTGTTCTGGCCATATATGGCGCCATTGTTGTCCATGGAACCGATAAGTACGGTTTTCATGCCGCCCTGGTCCAACATGCGGATGATAAAACCGTGCACCCCGGGCGTGTCCGCGTAGAGCGGGTAACTATTGGCTGAGCAAATCTGGTCGAGCAGGGTATGTGTTCCACGCTTGCCCAGAAGTATGGTGAGGGAATATCCGCTTGGGCTTTCGTTCTCTTTGCTGATAGCGCAGTTCTTTCCAAACCGCTTTGAAATGTCGGACTGGAGCATGGAGGCGGCATAAGCCTCCACCGAGTCGGACGCAGCGCCCAGAACAATGACCCACGCATCAGCCAGACCAAAGGTCCATTGCGCGGCCTCGTCCGTGATCTCCTTGGGCCTGGGGATGACCATGATGGCGGAACAAATCATGGACGATAGCGCCAAGATCAAAAGAGAACGCATAGATCACCCCTATGTAGCGCCAGCAAACGTCTTTGATACTGACATGCTGTTACCGGATTACCGCAAGCTTTTTAGACATGACGTGTCCCGCGAAATATGCTTTAACAAAATAAATACCCGGCGTGCATTGAGACGCGTCAAACACATAGGTGCGAGAGGGGCCTTGAGGGCTGTTCTGGAATAATTTTACCACCCTCCCCTTGCTATCGTATATTTTTACGAAAACGCTTTTATCAGCGCCCAAAACCGGATGCACCGTGATTGTCGCGGTTTTGCTCAATGGATTCGGAGAAACCATTATGCTGCCAGACATCACAGAAGTCGCACTGGTTTGGACTGGCGTGAACGGCTCCTCATTCACCACATACCGCACAATATCATAGGTTGCATTCAGCAGCAGGTAATTTACCGCATTATAGAAGCTCATTCTTCCGGTAACGCCAAGGCAGCTATCACTGAAGTTTCCGCCGTTTCCGCACGTCCGTCCATGGGCCCAATCAACCAGCAATTCAGCCGCCCCTCCATGATCAGCCATCCACTGGTAAATGTCCAGCAAGGGAAGATTCCTGTCCCTGGCCATTGCCCGTAACTGGTCATTAAAGGGCAAAAGAAATGAATCAGAGGAAAAGGTTTTACCCCATGTTGGACTGGCGCCATTGATGTCGGGGACAGTGATTATTATCGGCATTACGCCTTCGGCAATCATTTTATTGACAGCTATGGCGTATTGCGCAGAGTCCGGAGGGTCCCAGTCCGCGACTCTCACATTGTTGGTTCCAATCATGATCGAACCTATCATGGGTTTATCCTTAGCCAAGATATCGTTTGCGTGTATTGTATCAGCGGGATTGACCACCCAGTCGGTCACCCACCGTACCACGGAACTTATCAATTCTCCCGCACCATTGCAGTGCCACCCGCCTTTACAATTTGTATCCACGCACCATCCATTTTGCGCAAGTGTCGAATCCTTGAAAGCATTCATTGCGGCCGCATTTGAAATGCCTGTGATGGGCATGGTGAATGCCTGCAAAATATATGGGCCCTGCGTATTGCTGTCGCCGCAGGTTACAAGCCTGTATTTGTTCCATGACGGACTATGCTGCTTCCATACGGTATGCAGGGTCCTTAAATTATCGATAATGGCCTGCGTAAAAACCACGCAGTAATTATCGATGTCTGTTCCTGATCCCCCCCTGAGACCGTCTCCACGGCAAGGGACAATAAAAATCAGCCCGAATACTAATGCAATAATGCTTTTCATGTCGTGCCTCCTTTGCTTATAAATATATATCGGACATTTGAGAAAAACTCATATTTGTTGATGGAAAATCAATAAAGTCATAATAAGGCTTGCCGCTTTTGTTTCAAGACGAATGTGCAGGATGTAGTTTTGTCCAATGGGCGCGCGTGTCCGCAGCGGCGCTACGACGTTAAGAAAGGTCTTTCAAATCCTACGAGTTCAATAATACTTGGTCAGGTCAAAAGGTATCTTGTCGAGAAGAAACCCTGCACCTTGTTCATATAACGAGAGCACGTGCCTCTTTCCGCGAAGCGTAAGCAATATGACTCTTTCCTTCCCATTGCCCTTTATTTCATAGGGCGCCTTTTCCCCTGGTTTGAGCGGTACCAGGACATTGAGAAACACCCCATTGTTCTGCTTCACTTCAACGTACACGCCCGAACCCTTGGGGCCATGATCAATATATCCCTGTCCCTGTTTGATGCTTGCGGGGGCGACCAATGGAATGATCACAACTTCCGCACGCGGCCGCGTGATCCTGACAACGCCATCCGCCTCTTCTGAAATGCCCGCTTTTCCATCCCTGTTATCAGCATGCCACAGGACTGAATACTCCTTTTCCGGGCTTTCACAATAGTCGTAAACGACTACAAACCCTTCCCTATCGAAACGCACGGCCCGCAGGGCTGTTGACGCCTTTGCGTAGCAATGCTTGGCATCGCCAACAATAAACGCGTTGCCAAGGCTGTCCCATTCTGATCTGAGGACCCTGCCCCATGTAGGCAAGTCGTTACTGCCAGTCTGGCCCTTGCCGCCCATAAGCACTGTGTTGTGGCCAATAGTCGCCCGCTGGTATTGTTCGCAGACCTCTGTGCCATAGGGCCATGAGACCCCGGCGTCGACCAGCAACCGTTCGCCAAACGCGGAAAGGACCAAAGAGTTACGGTCTTTGTGCGTATGCGCGCCATTCCACTTGCCACAGCGAAATATACACTGCATGTCCTTTTCCACAGAGCGGCCTGTGCGCCAGACCGCGTCGCCAGTTTCACCAAAATCGACATACAGCAGGTCCGGCTGCAAGGATCCAGGTTTCAGATCAGGATCAGCCCATATGATTGCTAAGGGTGAGAACCGGTCCGTAGCTTCAATGAGTTTGAAAAAGAATTCCTGCATCCAGGCGGACTGGTTTTCAGCTGCAAGACGGGCGATAATATGCGGGTATGGATGCCCGTCAAGCCTTGAATCGTTTAGGTTCATCGCACCCTGTGCAACGTCCCAGGGATAGAGTTCCCGCTGCCAATACGGGGATTTTTTCAGACCAATCGAATACAGGTCTTCATTCTTCATCCTGCGGGCGACCTCGAGGCCCAACAATCCATACTGGGTCCCGAACGAGTAATAACCCGGACCCTCGCAGTACTGACCACGGGCTGAATAACATCTGGAGGTAAAATTCAAATACCGTTGTTTAGCGATCCCGTACCAGGTGTCGATCTTCTTCTGGTCCAGCGCAAACCCCAATGCACGTGTCTTTCCTATGGGAAGTTTCAAGGTGCTCACCGCCTTCTCAACCACGGCCCAACCAAGCATTAGGCCTGAACCCACGACAACGTCCCAGTTGTTTGTGGTGTATATCTCTTTGTGCCAGGGCCTGGCATTGCTGAGACCCCAGAGATCGGGACTCTTTGCGTCGTAGCGTAAGAAACCAGCGAGTGATTGCGTATAACCATCATTCTGCCCGCTGTCCGGGTAGTTGTTCAAAGCCGCGGCAGGATCGCCATTTTCAATTGCAGAGGCGATAATCGCTTCGATCACAGCGATTGCCTCTTGTTCCGAATACGCTTTCCATCCCCAGTCAAGGGCAAGACACATGCCGGTGACGCCTTCGCCCGTGTCGAGCATCTGCTTCCACAACAGCGGGTCTGTTCTGGAAACCGCAAGGACCCGCACCTTTGCCGCAAAAAGATACTCCTCTGATCCATCGACAAAACCCACAAAGGCCAGCGTCATGGCATCGTGACTTACTTGCACCCATGCGCCGTCTTTTGTTTCCAGCCCCTTGTTCAGGATCTCTTTGCATTGGTTCCGGAGATCCTCCATGATCTTTAAGCCCCACGGAGTCTTCAATGTCCGGCGTATCGTTACAAGCGATTTCTGGTCAAAGAGCAAGGAAAAAGGAAGGACCTCTGTCCCCTGCGCCTGTCTATCAGTCTTTTTTGGCGGCATGGCAACTCCTATCGCTACTGTGAATAATCCAAGGCATAGCAATCCGAACATGCATGCTGTTCTGCATCTCATTCCGGCCCGCCTTATTTTGCCAAAACCATTTTCCGTACTAAAAGTTTTTCCCCTATCTGGCAATGCAGGAAATAAACTCCGCTGTGCAAGTTCTTTCCGTCAATGGTACAGCCGCTTAAAAGCTGTAACACCTCCGCCTTGAATGCCTTGCAGAGCGTGCCGTCTGCTGAGTAAATACGGATGTCTGCCGGTGTTTCCGGGGAATATCGGTTGCCATGCAGCATCACTACGGCCGAAGGGTTAGAAGGATCCGGAAAAATGGAAATGTCAGGTGATGTTTCCTGCCATTCATTGCGCCTTGATACATAGGTTGATGGTGCGCTATCAATGGGAAAATTCATAAAGGTAAGTGCGCCGATATTACATACGTTTTTAATATATGGCCCTTTGTAGACAGCGCCAATGGTGAAGTTTGGCAGATACGTCAGCATTCGCGCGGAAGACGGGGCCTTCAAGTATAAAAGAATGCTGTTTTCCCCGCCGGTTTTTCCCGAATCCACCATATCCGATTTTCCCGTATCCTCAACGCCCGTCCGTATAGTGTCAAAATAGAAATAGTTACGGAGGGATAAGCCTCCGCTGTCGTCCGGCCAGACCACGGGCTGGTCAAATACCAGGGCGATTTCCGTCCGTTCCGTATTCAGGTAATAGATTTGCTGAATGCCAGGCGGTGTAATGGCTATGGTGTCTGTTGAGTTATAATAATCGCGGGCCACTATACGGAAGATGTTGACGCCCAGTTCCTGATATCCCGTAACATTATAATGGCAGCCATCATTGCCTGAAAGCCCCATAGTGGATATCACTTTCACATCAGGATAATGAGAAGGCAGGGCGCGTTGCGCTTCGCGGATAAAATCCTGGCGAGGGCCGGCGCACGAGGAAAACGTAGAATGATGCAGTTGAACCACGTAGAACGCGTTTAAACCGGGAAAATCTTCTTTCCAGCAGGTGCGCAGGTTTCCCCAATCGCTGGTGTAATTGTAACAGGTGGGAGTAGTATGGGATTCCCCCTGATACCAGAACAGCGCTTTGACATGCCCAGAAAGACCGCTCTTGATGATGCGGGAGTAAAAACGGCCGTATATGGTGGTCAGGTCGCCTTTATTGGCATTGTTCCGGAGGTGTGATACGATGGCTGTTCCACCCACTCCTCCATTAAGAAAAAAGACCGGGACATGGTAGGTATCGACAATGGATTTTGACATTTGCATTGCCCATACCCCAATGGCGCAGTGGGAATTCTGGGTGCCTGCCTGTGCCAGGCCCCACTGGCTGTCCGCGGCGCATGTAGGACCGTCAGTAGCGCCAGTGCCATAGCTGCGTATCCATTGGCTCTTGTAATCCCAGGATGCCCTGGTTATGGTATTGGATTGCCCTTCGGCTAAAAACGCATCGCCGCATACCACGCTGTCCGATATGACGATTACTGTGGAGTCCAATGCAATGGAAACCCGATATTCGGATAATTCCGCGTGCAATTTTATTGAAATGGTAAAAGGGGCGCTACCATTATCGTACGGCAATTCTATTGCCGCCCGTTTCCAGAAGACCCCATTTTTTAAAACTGTCGCTGAAATGGAATCGTATCCGGCAGAGGGAACAGAACCTGCCACAGTAACCAATGCTGAATCCAATGCGTCACGGGCAAAGAATTGATATGGTTTGGGCTGTATGGTGAAATTAACATTCTGAGGCCAAATCAAAACAGAGAACAATAAAACAAAGATTGGCATTTGATACTTCATGGTTTCACTTCAGCCATGCGGCAGCATGAACGACATATCATTATTTTGTTTTTAGAATATGTTCTAATCAATCTTTGATAATACGCCACGCTGAATCCCCTGTTTGCAGCGTAATGCAACGAAATAAACCCCATTGGGAATGTGCGTTACATGCACATTCCCCGGGCCAATTCGTTCGTACGAAGCCACCATAACACCGGTGACCGAATACATGTTCAAATGATATCCGCCAGCCGCCTTCACCTGTATTGTCCCATTGCTTTGCGTTGTAAAAAGAACCGGTTTCGCGGTATGCAAGCCACGGGAAAGCGAGATGCGTGTATTTCCCCGATTCTTTACCTTGGACAAAAGCCATTCCGGCAATAGGGGGTTTAAAAATGCCGTGTTCCAAATTCCATGTACACCATCGGTATATTCCGTATATATATAATCGGCCCCTGCAGCGACCTTTGCGGTAAGTGTGTCCCAGCTCATGTTGGCATTGCCGCCATCCTGCTTGCTGATATAACGAACAACCGTATTCCCGCGGCCTTCAAGGGATGATAATGGACCGCGCGACCCGGCTACCGGCACGGTTGGGTCCAGCGTACCGTGATATGCCCAGATTGCCGTTTTTTGCAGGTCCGTTGCCGCGGAGGAATCGCCTACACCGCACACGGGCACAGCGGCCGCGAACATGTCCGGATAGCGCGCGATAATGTCCCAGGAGCCGCATCCTCCCATAGACAATCCGCAGACGTAAAAACGGTTCGTATCAAGCGAAAATTCCCGTTTAAGCGAATCCAACAAACTGAGTACCGTACGCATGGCAGCGCTGATCGGCGTGGACGAGACCCTGTATGTTGTTGAACTCCAGCTAAAATCAGCCCATTTTTCATCAACAGGACATTGGGGACTTACAATAAAACAAGGATGGCGCGCCTGGAAGGAATCCGCGAACCACGGGGTCACCACATTGTTTGCAAGCTGGCTATAATTATTATCGCCTCTCTCTCCCGCCCCATGAAAGGTAAGAATAATGGGATACTCAGTGTTTCCATCATAATGTGCCGGCACAAAAAGCCTGTATACTACGGTATCATAGGCGGTTCTGTGGGTCCTGGCTTCAAAAAGATCCACGACTTGTGAAAAAACTGGTACAGCAGTGCACAAACAAACTGCGTATATAGCGCGTTTCAATGACCGCAAGCCTGCCTGAGACATGCCGTGCACTATATGCGCTTGTTTGACACTATTTGACATAGAGAAGCTTTTTTGTCAATATCGTTTTCCCATATGCGGCCACGGCCATGTACATACCGCCGGAAACCGCGCTGCCATACGCGTCCCGTCCGTCCCACACCGCTGTCGCGACAACGCCATCAGGAAGGGTGCGTAACGCGAGTCTTGTTACCTTCTGTCCATTAATATCAAATATATCGATTATATCGATCGTTGGCGCAAGACCATTCGGCGTCCTTAATGTGATGACAACGGATGGATTAAATGGATTGGGACTGCTCAGTATTTCAAGGCATGGTTGCTGGAATTTGTCTATGGCAGGATCGGTCACGCTTGAATGCAAGGATGAAATCTCGAGTACGTCCCATCCCGCCGTAACCGGGCCAATTTCAATGTTCGTTCCATTAAACGCATAGGGTATTGGTTCGCCGGAACGGACGCTTTTTATTAAAAGATCGTCTTGTATGTCGAGCAGCCATTTTCTTGTGTCAACCTTAACGGTAAAAGGCGCGGACGCCCACCACCATCCTATACATCCATATTTATTCAATCGTTTGTTCCGTAAATGCATAATGCCAAGTATTGAGTCGGAACCGGTCGTTTCCAGCGACTGTCCATATTGCAGCCATTCCTGGTTCTGGCTATGCCATTCAGACCATTTGTTAAGTATCCGCGCTTCCGTTGGTTTCGCGTCTTGCAGGCCCCGGGAAGTCATCATGGAGCTGACCATTGCGGCGCGCGACATGATGCTTTCATATCCAGTGGAATCCACTCCCGCCCAGTGTATGCCCATTGATATTTTAAACGCCAGGGTCGGTTGAAGCGGGGCGCGTCCAATGACGGTTTTTGCCCATGTGGAACATGGTCCGCCATTGTCTTCATCTTCCGGCTGGCTCCAGTCAGCCACATCCATGACATCAAGGTTCCACACCCACGTACGTCCCACAGCGATGACCGGGACGCTTGTTTTTATCGCTTTTGCTATTTTCCTGAACCCTTCCTGCCATAAAACCATTGCGTTGCCAGGAGGGTGCGGATGACCTGATTGGGTGCAACTGCTGCCGGGAGTACGATCCTCAATAAACCAGCCCCTTGCATTTGTTATTGCGGACAATTCACCCGCCCAACTGGCGACAAAAGCGGCCTCCTCCGGGTTGCAGAAGCTTACGCCAAGGTGGTTGACCACCCCGTCATTCCCCTGATAGAGAAAAAGCGGGACCTCGTGTGTCGCGCAATAATACCCAAGGCTTCCTTCGTTCTCAGGGTCCAGAAAAGGCGGCGTCTGTCTGGCATAGAGAGCGGCCCGCGACAGTGCTGGCGTGGGCGAGGGATCCCTATGCACAAGCCCTGTCAACGCGGCGGGATCATTGGCCATTATGCCAATGCCGCACGCTTTGGCCCTCAAGACCATGGCTTCGGTGCTGTCGACGATGATGTCCCGCATATTTCCGTAATAACATTCATGAAAGGGCGCGCTTGAACCCGGTACGGCCATAATGTGACGGTCCACAAGAAACACCTGATAGGTAAACTTGGCAGTCTCCAGTGAAATGTTCCCAAACCCCTCGAAGGCTTTTGTGGTGTTTCCTCCGGTCAATGTCATATATGGGCCCAGATATGCATTGGGCCTCATCCGTATATTGAATGCGCCATTCCGAAACCATATGGAGGCGTTCCAATTTAATATAGAGGCCATGGCCATGGCATTCTGCACATGGGCTGAAGTGATGATTTTTAAGCTGGAAGCGTTGCCGCAACCAATAGTGTCCGATAACAGGGAGTCCGCGTTAAAAAGGTCGTACACTATTGTGTCTAAAAGGGAATCTGCCAGGCCCGGGGCGTCGATTTTGAACCATTTTGTGGTCCAGGGTTCATTCCCAGGATATACATCATAGCAGACGCTGACACGGATACCCGCATTCGCATTGACCCCGGCAAGATGTATTTGCACTGTTTGTACGCCTCCCCCTTTTATTTCCTCATTGTCCCCAAATTCCCAGGAAGGAGCGGCCAATCCAAAATTCGCCCCCAGGTCTATTTTCTGGTGTGAAATAACCAATCGTCCTTCGCTGCTTGGCGTATTGGCCACTTCCAATCCAGTAAGCATGTCTTTCCACGATGAGCAATACAAGCCTTTTTGCGCGGTATCGTAGTGAACAGTACGTTGCACGCGTGAGTTGCCAAACACCCAGGTGTTTGTCAATGAATCGTATTGCGCAAAAGCCGCGGGAAGATCGTCAAAGAACATGCCTTCCGCTGCCCGCGCTTTTTGCGTGCATACACAGCATGTCATGAATGTAAAAAAGAACAGAAAAATTTTTGTACTGATGGATTCCATGGTCCCGCTCCTTATATTGATACTATTTGATGACTGTGATACGTTTCAACGCCATCATAGCGCCGCATTCGGCTTTCACAATATACACGCCGCTCGCGTTCGAAGAAGCGTGCCAGACAACGCACCCGTCTTTCATTGTCTTTAAAAGGTCCGCGACCACGCGGCCGCAAAGATCATAGACACGGAGCGTGCGAATGGGAGTTTTGACGCCTGAAACGGCTATGACCACGGAAGGATTGAACGGATTCGGCCATGCTGTTATAAGCGGCCATCCGGCTGCGGCAACACTTTTTTCGCGCCCTGAAGTCGTATACGGTTCCACGGGATGTTTCAGGGCCATATACGCCAAGCCGTCGAGGCCAGCGTTGACTGCTCGTTGGGACTGAAAATAGCGTATGACTGAACAATGCGAACTATCGCTCCAATATATACGATCATTACCGAAAACCGGGCTGCATCCGTTTTGAAACCCTTGGTAATTTATACCCGCGTTCAGGCATCGTCCTCCAAAAGAAAGCAATGAAGTATCTCCGGAATATTTATACGCATACGCAAAAGCATCAGCGGTCTTCCGGCACCAATCTGTTGAATCAGGGTTAACGGCATAACGTATCCCGTCATCGGATTTGGTGCCGAGTTTGCATATGTTGATTTTTACAAGCAGACTCTCGCGCAATGCCGTCTCTTCCACTTCGGTGATCATTTCTTTATAATCTATATATTGACCGAGATGCTTCAGGAAATTATAAAGTGTATGGGCTGGTACGGAAAAATCCAGGTTGAAAAAATTGTAGATGAGTGGCCTGATATGCTCATCGTATTTAGTATCGCTGGTTGCCCGGTAAGCCTCGAACAAGGCCTTGATTGTATTGTCGGTCCCCCTTCCACGCAGGGGATCTGTCGATGTCTGCCTGGCGTTCGCCTTGCGTTCGAGGTTCCCCGCAGTCTCAAGTGCGTATTCATAGGCCCACGGATATCCGGTCAGGTAATAATACAGAAAAAGGGCTGATGTCGCGAAAGCAAGATCCGGACCGCCGCCGCCGTAATTCCTATGCGGATTATTGTCTCCGCACTGATCGTGCCAGGAGTGGCCAAAATACGCGCCATCCCAATAACGGGTGGGATTTGTCCTTCCCGTATGGACAATGTCCATGTCCCCCTCGTGGCGTTCGCCATTGTCAGCAAGCTCCCAGAAACGATAATCGCGCGTGCGGAGAAACTGGATCAAAAATCCAAGGCTGCCATCGTATTTAAAACCGTATTGCGCCCGGCTGCATTCAAAATCAATGGGGATGTCGCCAAAGTCCTGGTAGCCGAACATACCGCTGTTCCACTGGGAAGCGACCAGGCTGCCAAGGGATGACCATGACTGATATACTTTGCCGACATTTGCGTCGATCACTGTATTGACACTAAGTTCATAGAGCGAGTCCTGGACGTCAGCGTCTGAATTGTCGCGCATGGACTCGTGGAATTCATCCATGGCCTTTGACTGTATATACCACTTTGCCGGCGCAAGGCCGGCAAGCGGTTCGTTGAGGCTTTTCGCGAGCGTTGAAAGTTCGGTTGGATTTTTTGCGCCAGTATAAAAATAGAAATAACTCTCGTGGACCTTGTATTCACCCACCCGGAAATTGAACGATGCGGGAAATTCATCAGGAAAAAGCGACAGTGCAACAGTGCCATCCGGTGTAACCCTGACGGCCTTTGGAAACTGCTGCCAGAAATCACGGGTCCCTGTCATAATGCCTATTGACCCGTTACCGACCGCGTACCACCCCAGCGCGCTGTCCCCGCTCTCAATCGTTGCGCCGCCATCCTGTATCCTATATCCCCTGAATGTCACGTTCGCGTCAAGGCGGAGCCCCATGCCAACATGCGCGTTCCAGTTGTCCAGACCGCTTGATTCCTGATAAATGCTTACCGGGCTGGAAAGCGTACCGGACAATGGCGTGTTCTGCCCTTGCACTGCGTACGAAAGACCGCTCGACGCGTTCAACCGCACATTCAGGCTGAGGTCATCGAAATAGACCGAGTTTTCACTGCCCAGGTCGTAGATGTTCGTGGGTTGTCCGTCTGAGGGCCTCGCAATCCCGTCCCTGTTGTTCTCCATGCGATAGAACACTTTTACAAAGGACTGGTCTTTGTAAAAATACAGCCTGCAGGTAAAATCAGAGTGTGCCCCATGGTGTCCGCTTGCCAGCACAACAACCTTCATGGATCCCTGCTCCTCAACTGATACCAACGCCCCTGTATTTCCGCGAAACACAGTTCCGCTGTCAGTCAAAACCGCGCCCTGTGACGCGCCGGAATCAACCACGACAACACCGCCCACTGTTACCTTGTCGAACAGATTGAAATTGATCTTGTCAATCTCAAAGACGGCAACGCCGGTATGTATGGTAATACGGGAGTCTGTTTCCGCGACAGTAATGCCTGACCCTGGTTGAGTGGAAGCGGTTGTCCTGATGGTATATGACGCCTCGGCGTTTGCCGCAACGTTTGCCTGGAAATCCACGAGCACCCAGCGTATGGGCTTGGCCACGGCATCAGGCTCGCCATCCCATCTGCCGGTGACCTTGAACTGCGCATCAACAGGATTTCCCGAACCGTCGAATACGCCGAAACCCGAAGTATTTACATACCCCGCGTTTAGGGGAAACGGAATGCCGATGGAAACAGGATCGCCGGTCCGGCTGACGCCGCTCCGTTCCTGCAGCTGGACAACAATGTCATCGCAAAAAGCCCAATGGAATAAAAATACACATAGAATGAATGATAGTTGTCGAGTAGGCGTCATAGTATCTCCTTACAATAAAGTGTATTTATCATGAGAGACACCTTACGCCCCTCACAGAACCGGACTTGCAGATCTCCCACATCCGGCTCTTCAACGAACATCACCGAACCCCCTGCAAGACATAAAGATTGCACATAATTCGTGGCT
>Ga0208373_1000167_pt1 | contig 123171 bp, 134 predicted proteins | sample RifOxyC2_FD_184036 | JGI IMG/M metagenome (GOLD analysis project Ga0208373, IMG submission 184036) | Soil microbial communities from Rifle, Colorado - Rifle Oxygen_injection C2 (SPAdes) | ecosystem: Environmental > Terrestrial > Deep subsurface > Rock core/Sediment | place: Rifle, Colorado... | reverse complement strand
AGCCACATGGCCCCTCGGCTCATCATTTTTCGGTTCCAGCCCCAGCCGATTATTTGTCCGCCGGATATCCGACGAGAGCCGATGGCCAGGTCCGCGTTAGAAGCGGCCGATAACAGACGAGGAATATCATCAGGGTCATGGGAAAGGTCCGCGTCCATTTCAAAAATATAGTCGGCTCCAATTTCCAAAGCTTTTTTGAAACCGGCGATGTAGGCTGAACCTAACCCTGATTTAGTGGATCTTTCCAGAAGGTGGATTTTTTCTTGCGGGGAACTTTGCCGGACCAGATTGGCCGTACCGTCTGGTGAAGAATCATCCACCACGATTACTTCTAGGTCTGCTATTCCCAAAGAAAAAATTCGGTTCAGTAACCGGCCGATGTTTTCTTGTTCGTTGTAAGTAGGAATGACGATAACCGTCTTCATATCAGGCCTAACCGATGCTTGGTTAGTTTGAGGGTATTTTTTAAAAGCAATGAAACTGTGATCGGCCCGACGCCACCCGGCACAGGAGTGATATAGCGGGCTTTTTTACTGACAGAAGGGAAATCTACATCCCCGTACATTTTTCCTCGGACAAAACAAATGCCAGTATCAATAACAACTACTCCTCGTTTGACCAGATCAGCTGTTAACAAGTTTTTTTTGCCGACGGCTGTCACAATGATGTCAGCTTGCCGGCAAATTTCTTTGAGATTTTTGGTGTAACGATTGGCCACAGTAACAGTGGCTTCCTTATTGAGCAAGATAATGGCTAGAGGTTTGCCGACCAAGGCGCCAGCGCCAATGATGACCACCCGTTTTCCTTTGAGCTTGATGTTTAAAATTTTAAGGATCGCCTTAACCGCTCCCGGGGTAGGAGGAAGGATTAATCCGGTTTTCATCACTAGTTTTCCTAAATTAGTATCAGTCAGGCAATCCACATCGAATTTGGGATTGATAGCGTTCAAAACTTCCGTAGTATATAAAGGTTCAGGAAGGGGGAGCTGGACAATCAGACCACCCAGGTGATTATCCTTTTGGATGTTATGGATTTTTTGTACTAAAATCTTCTTGCTGATATTGGCTGGTAAATGATGGAGCTGAAAATTGATTCCGACTTTTTTTGCGGCTTCGGCTTTTTTTCGAACATAGGTGAGTGAGGGAGTGTGTTCGCCAACCAAAACCACGGCTAAAGTTATCTTTAGTTTCCGGTTTTTTATCTCTTCTGCCACTTCTTTCAAGATATTGGCGGCGATTTTCTTTCCATCAATGATTTTTCCCATTTGCATATGCCCGTAGTTTAGCGGATTTTTGTCGGTCTGTCCAGGTAAAACAAAAAACCGCTGCGCACAGCGGTCCTGGTTAGTCGGCAAGCGAGTTGTCGAATAAGGCGGGGGTGGTCACGAAGTGTGACCGAAGGATGGGAAAGAACTAATCTGGGTGGGGGTGAGAGAAGGAACTACTTGAGGCAGGGGGTGGACTCGCAGCGGACGGCTCGCGTGCATCGCGCATCAACCCACTGGATTTCCAGCGAGTCTCCGCGCTTGAGGTCCGCCGGGACGAACAGGGCCTTGCCCCGGCCATGGGCGTGCCGCTCCTTGACTTCGTAGAGTCCCTTGCTGCCAAGGATGAGGCGGAAGACCAACGGTGTTTCGGCCACCTCGCCTTCCCGCGGCTTGCGATGATCGACCCGCTGGTAAGCGTCTTTCGGATCGAAGTCCACTTCGAATCTGCAGCCAGGCTTCAGCTCAATCATACCTCCGATTCCAAGCATGACACCCTCCTCGTTGGACCACTGATAATAATTATCCAGTGGTAAGTTATGAATGGGATGATAACGGAGCAAAAGGAAAAAGTCAAGGAAGGTATTAGATATTTGACAATTACAGTTGTCAGTAGTATACTCACCCGTTGAGTTTCGGGTATTGGCATTAGCTGTTTTCCCTATCAGTTTGGTAAGACAGCTGTTGCCAATCCTTTCCGGTAAGCCCCGGACAGGTAAGTAACAGAAGCGGCCTCAGCCGGCTGCGCTTTCAAAACTAGGGGCTAAAGAAAGCCCCGCATCTGGGAGGTGGTGTTATGATTGAACATGCAAGCTTGGCAGAATGGGGAAGTCTAGTTGTCTTCTGTATCTGGTTGGCCTTGATCGCCACTGGGGTGTACGCAGTGGAAGTGTCCCGGAATGGTCAGCCGGGCGGTCTCGGCCGGTGGTACTGGGGAGTGTTCTGCTGCTTCGGTAGTCTGGTTCCGGCCGTCTGGGCTGGAGATGTGTTGTATTACTGCGCCAGCTATCTGAATGCGGATAGTCCTGAAACTGCCCAGTGCTGGCACGAGTTCATCTTTCGCTACGTAGTGAACTACATTTGTCCTTTTGTGGGATCAGCAATGGCTCTCATCTGGGCTTTTTCCCTTTCAGGCTATGGCCAAGTCTTCAAGAAGTTTTTTGGCCTGGAGCCGTGGTTCTCATATCACCGCCAAAAGCCTCATATTCAAGAGGCAGTGAATGAAGTTCTGGCCCTCCGAGCTAACAAGTTCCACAATCTCTGTATGCTTCAGGAGAGTGGGGCGCATCTGAAGAACATCGAGGCTAGGGACTATGCCGGATTGTTGAAAGCCGAAGAGGAACAGGCCAAAGGCATCCAGGAAGCCAAGGAGGATTTCTGGAAAGCTCACAGGGTGGCGAAGTACTTCGGTTTCATGATGAGGGAGAGTCATAAAGACTACCTCAACAGACCACTGGCATCTGAGGCCGATCCAGTATCCTGATTCGTTCCTTCCCGCCGTACCTTTCTGGGAGGTTCTCTTCCTAAATCCCTGATCAGGTTCTCTGATCGGGGAAAGCAAAAAAACACTTTGGAAAAGGTGTTTTTTTGTTGTGAATTTTATTTTCCAGCCAACTGTCCGCAGGCGGCTTTGATATCAGAGCCAAAACTGTGGCGTTGGGTGACATTGAGGCCAGCCCGAAGCAGGATGTTTTTGAATTTTCTGACCCTGGCCGGCGGGGAAGGAAGAAAGGAACCAGTGGGGTTATAAGTCAGGAGGTTAACTAGATAAAGGGGGTGGGAGAGTAGGTCAGCCAGTTCTTTTGCTTCTTTTTCGCTGTCATTTATTTGGTCTAGCAAGAGATATTCAAACATGACCTGGCGGGATTTTTTTTCCACATATTTTTCTACCGCGACCAGGACTTCTTTTAAGGGATAACGAATATTGATTGGCATCAATTGATTGCGTAATTTATCATTAGGAGCGTGCAAGGAAATGGCGAGGTTGAGTTGGAGGTCTTCTTTGGTGAATTTTTTTATACCTTCGACAATACCGCTGGTGGAAATGGAGATATGGCGAGCGCCGATGTTAAAGCTGGTTGGATCATTGATGATTTTAATCGCGGCAAGGACATTGTCATAGTTTAGAAATGGTTCGCCCATACCCATGAAAACCACGTTATTTATTTTTTCCTCTGGTCCCTTTTGTTTCAGATACCGGGCGAAGAATAAAAGTTGGGAAATGATTTCAGAAACAGTTAAATTGCGTTTGAAACCCATTTTTCCAGTAGCGCAAAAAGCACAGTTCAGGGGACAGCCGACTTGAGAGGAAAGACAGACTGTCTGACGACCGTCTTGATGGCGCAATAATACGGTTTCAATTTTATTTTTGTCTATTAAGGTAAGAACCGCCTTAACGGTTGGACTTTTTTGAGAACCAAAGATTTCCGCTTGAATTTCTAACGGTGCTTCTTTTTCCAGTTTTTCTCTCAAGGCTTTGGGTAGGGTGGTGTTATCCTGCCAGCTATGGATTAAATCTTGAAAAATAGCCTGCCAAGCCTGGGCAAAACGGAATTTCGGCTCTCCTTGTAAAGCTAGTTTAATGTGGTCGAGATCCATAACCTGATTGGGTTAACTAACGGGCGAGACAGTCTCAGAGTCTTAGAGTGGTCCGGCTGATTTCTTCTTTCTTTTTACCAAACCAACAATGCCGATGATAGTTATTAGTAATCCCAGCATTTGTGCTCCGGGACTGTCATCATATCCGCCGTATACAAAAAGAAATACGCCGAACAAGATGGCGAGAATGGAAAAAAATATTCTACTTTTTTTCATACATGGCAATTTGGCTCGGAGACTTGGAATCGAACCAAGATCAGCAGGGCCAGAACCTGCCGTCCTACCTTTAGACGATCTCCGAATATTATTCAATTAAGGAAAGACCGATTTTCAACCGAGAGAAATAACTGGGGCCAACTGTCTTGATACTGGACCAAGAGAAATTATGGCGGTTGAATACTTCTTCATTCAAAATATGGCGAATTACGTTTTTTTCTATTAGGTAGACCCGGGCTTCATCTTTTAACTTGACAAGATCCTGATCCTTAATTTGAGTCTCATTAGTGAGTGGATCATAGCCATCGGCTACTTCTTGGCCGTCCAGAAAGTTGTCATCATCGGTGTCAGTGTCAAGTAGACTAGTTTGATAACTTATTTCTTCCGCTTTAGTCAGGCCGTCATTGTCCCCGTCAGTGTCAGCGGAAGAAATAATCTGAGCCGAAGTAAAAATCGCCCGGGGCAGTCCATTTTTTATGTCACCGGTTGGTACATAATCATGAAGAGCCGAACTGATTCTATCATAATGATAGCGAAAGTCAAGGCCGGAATTTAGACCTGGTTCATTGGTGATATACTCAGTTTTTTCCTCGTCATAGCCAGTAATGACAAGGACGTGGTAGCGGGGAGGAGGATAACGAAAGTACGGGTTTTTTAAATCCGGACCAGACAAAGGCACAATTACCGGACGATTGTGATCAAGTTCGTTTTTTATTTGTTCTTGACTGGGATTATCCACGATCGTAGCTTCAAAAGCCAGGTATTTGTTTATTAAATCAGCCATGAGAGTCGCATTTTCATCTAAGCTTGGGCCGTAGAATTGATTTTTGATGTCCAGGATATACTGGATTCGTTTTTTAGCCAAGGTACGTTCCAGACGGCCAGATAGTGAAGCGGTTGGGAGGGGGAGATAGAAAGCTTCAACCATGGCAATGGAGGCTTCTTCGCAGGCGTCCTTCCAGGGCTGTTGCCAATAACCATAAGGCGCCTGGGGAGTGTAGGGCACAGGTATTTTTTGCGCTCTACTTTCCAGGGGGCAGAAGAGGCAGATTAAGATAATAAAAAAAATAATGGATCGCATCCGGTTTAACTAGTAATTCCACCGCCTAAGTGGGAGACTATTTTTTGTAATTCGTCAGTTTCTACTGGTCGGCCGGTGTCCGTCTCTTTTTCCTTGCTTTCCACAATTGCGGTTACCAAGACATTTTCGGAAAATATCTGCTGAAGTAGATTATTGAGATTTTTTTGACAGTTTTTTTCCATCAGTTTGTCCCGATGAAAACTGAATCCGACACTGACGGTGATGACATTGTCTTTGATCTCTTTGATTTCCGCCATTCTTAGGATGAAAGAAAGAGAGGGGAAATTTTTTTCTACTAAATCCAGAAAACTAGGCCACTTTTCTTGTCCCTCTTCTTCAGTGATTTGTCGTTTGCTCACCAATTGTCTCACCTTGTCAGTAAATTTGGTCTTAGTGGTTTCGATTTCTAAAGTAATTTCTTCCTTTTTATCTTCTTTCTTTGTTTTTTTTTCTTCGGCCCATGGGAGATTGGGTGGATTGTTGTCTTCGTGGTTACTTTGTTCGGGTTCAGGAGAAATTGAGTTTCCAGCCCATTCTACGGCGGCCATTTCTAAGGGTAATTGAGGGAGAGGAGATTTTTTGATCTCTCCGCTCCGACGCAATAGTAAATCAGTGAGCTTAACAATTTCAGACTGGCTAATTTTTTTGCTTAGTTGACGGACCTGTCCGCGGGCTTCTTCACTCAAGTCAGGAGCGACCAGCTCTGTTTCTCCAGAAATTGATTCCACTAACAAGGTTCGTAGCAGTTCGATTATTTCTATCATGAACTGAGAAAGGTTGACTCCGTCGGCCACCAGCTGGTTGATAGTCTGGATAGCTGCCAGTGGTTGGCGCTCCACAAAAGCCGTGAGGAATTTCAAGGTGGTTTCAGCGTCAGTCGTGGGCAAGAGAAAGGCCGCTTTTTCTAAAGTGATTTCTTTTTCACCGGCGGCAAAGATTTGATCTAAAAGACTGATTGCATCGCGAACACAACCCTCGCTTTTGCCAATGATCCGTTCTAAAACTTTCTTATCAATCTTCACGCCTTCGACTTTGGCCACTGCTTCCAAATGCTTTTTCAAGATGGCGTAAGGGACACGTTGGAATTGAAAACGCTGGCAACGGGAAACAATTGTCGGGAGAAGTTTATGCGCCTCGGTAGTGGCGAGAATGAAAATAACATGGGTCGGAGGTTCTTCCAAAGTTTTCAACAGGGCGTTGAAGGCGCTGGTTGATAGCATGTGCACTTCGTCAATGATGAAAACCTTGTATTTAGAGGTTGTGGGCTTGAATTGCGAATTTTCAATGATGTTTTCTCGGACATTGTCTACGCCAGTATGACTGGCAGCATCGATTTCAATCACATCAATAGAGCGAGAAGCGGCGATTTCTTGGCAAGAAGAACAGTGATTGCAAGGTTCAGATTCTTTGGTTTTCCGGTTAGGGCAATTCAAAGATTTGGCCAAAATACGGGCCAAAGTTGTCTTACCCACTCCTCGGGGGCCAGAGAACAGATAGGCGTGGGCAACCTTGTCTCCTAGGACCTGGTTTACCAAGGTCTGAGTAATATGTTCTTGACCAATTACTTGGCCAAAAGTTTGAGGACGATGTTTATGATATAGAGCCATATAAGACGCAGTCATTATACACTAGGTGATTTAGTTTGGCCAATGAAAAATTGGGCATTTTCCGTCCGAATGGTGGATAGAGTTGCCCTGGCTGAGATTATATGCTATAATGTGGATAACTTAATTAAGGTTCATAAGCTAACTTTTAATCATGGACATTATGCCAAGAAAAGCGAACCCCGCCCTGCTCAAGCCAATGACTTTGAGTGCTGAGCTGGAAGCTGTCGTGGGAAAAGGCCCTTTGCCACGCGCCCAGGTAGTAAAAAAACTCTGGGAGTATATTAAGGCCAATGGTTTACAAGATGCGACCAACAAAAGAATGATTAATGCCGATGAGAAGCTCAAAGTCGTTTTTGGCGGCAAGGGCAAGGTAGATATGTTTGAAATGACTAAATTGGTTTCTGCTCACCTGAGCTAACCAGTACTGAGAAAAAAACAAAGACCACCAGAAATGGTGGTTTTTGCTTGGAGCCCGACGGATTGAAGATTGTCAGGCTAAGAGGGGAGACTGGCGAGATAGAGGAACAGATGGTCACAGCCCAGGCAGACCGTGGTCACGGTCCAGAGGTAGGTGAACTTGGGGAGGTCTTCGTATTGGCGAGACCGCCGGAGGCAGTAGGTAAAAAAGACGAAGAAAATCAGGCACGCCAAGGCACAGACAAACAACGGGCCGCTGATCTCCATCAGCATCTCTACTGTTGCTCTATCCATTTGGATTCCTCCTGTAGAAAGTGCGAAGCGAGTATGCCCTTTTTAGGAGGAAAAGTCAAGTCAGGGGCCAGTAGGTAGACGATTTTTTAAAGCACTTTCCAAAGTAATTTCATCGGCGTATTGCAAATCTGAACCCATGGGAAGGCCGCGGGCCAGACGGGTGATTCGCAGTTGGTGGTTGGCGCTGTTCAATTGGTTTTGTAAATACATCATTGTAGTCTCTCCGGCCAAATCTGGATTCAAAGCAAGAATGACTTCTCGCAATTCAGGTTGGCGGGCGCGGTGGATCAATTCCTTGATTTTTAATTCATTGAGTGATTCTTGATTTTCAGGAGACAGGGTACCACGCAGAACATGGTACAGACCTTTGTATTGCCCGGTTTTTTCTAGGGCCTGGACATCGGGCGGAGTGGCGACAACGCAAAGTAAAGAACGGTCGCGACGAGAGTCGGCACAAAGCGGACAGGGAGAAGAGAGGGAAAAATCCCAGCAAGTTTCACAGCTTTTTATCTCTTTTACCAATTGGTTAAGGGCCGAACTAAGTTCAGCTACCTCTTTTTTTCCGCTTTTTAAAAGAAAAAAAACAAAACGTTCGGCTGTTCGTTCTCCAACCGACGGCAGAAGGGAAAAGGCTTCAATCAATTGTCGGATGGGCCGGGGATACATGGTTAATTTATTCCGGGAATATTAGGCAGACCGCCCATATCTTTGATTTTGGTGGCCATGATTCTTTGCATTTTTTTTAAGGCTTCCTCGTGCGCCGAAATCAGGCCGGAAGTCAGACGCTCTTTTTGAGTGGGGGAAAGTAATTCTTCGGCAATTTCTAAGTGGCGGATTTTTAGATTACCATCCATAGTCAAGGAAATTTTTCCTCCGGTACTATCTACAGTGGTGCTTTCTTCAGCTAATTGCGATTGCAGAGTTTTCGCTTGACTGCGTAAATCTTTGAATTGTTTGAGTTTGTTGAACATATGTTTAGTTATTATCTTGTTTATTCAGACCCCAGTTTTTATTAGAAAATTTTTCTTGGGACATGAGGGTTAAAATTTCTTGGGTAATGGCTTGGCAATCCTTTTGGTTTAGAGGCTGGAGAGATTCGTAGAATTTAGGTTGTTCTTCCCGATGTGGCAGATATAGAGCTTGACCGAATTTTTGTTGTTGGGCGTTGCGAGCTCGACCGTATAGATGCAAGTGCAGGTAAGGGCCCTCTGGTTTGAATACACTCCAATTGCCATTATCTTGATAATTAATCCGGCCGATATTGATGCCTTGTTTTGGCAAAGCTACAGTCATGGCCTGGCCAACCACCAGACTGAGGCGCATAAGTTCAATGGCCAACGGGGGGGGAGTTCTAATCGGTCTCGGTACCTTGTTTTAGGCGTTATTTTAATATGGCCGCCATCGAGCCTGTCTATGTGAGGTCTGTCTACGGCTTCAACCAGAAAATTGGGTGTTTCAAAAATAAGAGCCATCATTGTGGGATTAAAAGTTTGGCATTTCCGTAGTTGGTGACGGGGTTTTTTTGTCAATGAAATCATTTTCTAGATTGCGGAAACTGGCGCGCGGTTCGTCAAAATATAGTTTGACCATACCGGTGGGGCCGTTACGGTGTTTGGCTACATGGATTTCTGCTAAGTGGCGCTCATCTGGTGGCACATCTTCCAGACGATAACTACGATCAGCTGCCTTACGATAAATGAACATAACCACATCAGCGTCTTGTTCAATGGAGCCGGATTCCCGGAGGTCGGACAATTTAGGAATGGCTGGTTTTCGTTGTTCCACTAAACGGGATAATTGGGAGAGAGCTAATACTGGCACATTAAGTTCTCGGGCAATACCTTTGAGGTTGCGACTGATTTCGGCCACTTCTTGCACTCGATTATCCGCATATCGGCGGTTATGTGATTCCATCAATTGAAGATAGTCAACAACAATTAAACCGAGTCCGTATTCAGCTTGTAAACGTCGGGCCTTAGCTCGAATTTGCATGACGTTGTTTCCCGGGCTGTCATCAATATAAATCGGAGCTTCGGACAAAACGCCCATGGCATGGCCGATACGTTGGAAGTCAGTGGAATCAGGACGATCAGAAAGATTGCCAGTACGCATTTTCCATAGATCTACGCCCGCTTCTGAACAAAGCATACGGTCAACCAGTTGTTCCTTGCTCATTTCTAAAGAAAAAACTCCAACTGGTACTTTATCTCTGACCGCCACGCTACGGGCGATATCCAAGGCCAGGGAGGTTTTACCAACCGAGGGTCGGGCCGCGAGGATGACCAGGTCTGATTTTTGTAAACCCGCCAGGAGGTTATCCAGGAGTTTGAAGCCGGTGGGGATGCCGCGTAGCTTTCCTTTTTCACGATGCAGTTCATCAATACGTTCGAAAGCTTCGCTCAAGACGTTTTTGATCGCTGTGAAGTTTTTTTTCAAATGTCTTTGTGAGACACCATAAAGGTGTTGCTGGGCTTGATCCAGCAGGGCCGAGACATCATCTGCTTCTTCTTGGTAACCGAGTTTGGTGATTTCCCCGGCCGCGCGTAACAATTTGCGTAAAGTGGATTTGCGCTGAACGATTTTCGCGTAATGTTCCACATGCGAAGAAGTGGGAACGGCGTTAGACAATGAGACAATATAGCTATGGCCGCCAATATTTTCCAGAATGCCTTTTTCTTCCAAACGATTGCTGATTGTCAGGACATCAACGGGTTCGTTATGATTGGAAATTTCTTGGGCCGTGGCAAAGATTTGGGCATGGGAGTTTTTATAAAAATCATCTGCTTCAACCAGATCCGTAATTTTTAACATGGCTTCTTTGTCAATCAAAATCGCGCCCAAAAGCGACATTTCGGCTTCCAGGTTTTGCGGGGGGATCTTTTCTATTTCTGTGATTTCGGGCATAGCGATTGGCTGTATGATATCTCATCCATTTTAGCCGGGCAATACCGGTGTTGTGAACGAAATGTGGGCAAAGAGTGGGGAAAAGAAAAAATGGCTAAATTGCCAGCTTTCTAGAAATGATTTATACTGTTTTTACTTATGAAAATCTGTTTAATCAACAATCTTTATCCCCCTTATGCCCGGGGCGGGGCAGAACAAGTGGTGAGACAGGCTGTGGAAGGATTACAGCAGGCGGGTCAGCAGGTGGTATTAATTACTAGTGCTCCAAATGGCGCTTGGACCGAGACAGACGGCCGAGTGATTATTTATCGTTTACGGCCGGCCAACCTTTTTTATTACCCGGCCGCTGGCGAACATGGCTGGGTGGTCCGGGCGATTTGGCACTTACTGGATATTTTTAATTTTTCGGTGGCCCGGCAAGTGCGGGAGATTTTGCAAAAAGAAAAGCCGGACATTGTTCACACTCACAATCTCATGGGTTTGAGTTTTCTCATTCCGCGAGTGGTGAGAAAACTTGGTCGGCGTCATATCCATACTGTCCATGACGTGCAGTTGGCTGAACCCAGTGGGATAATTTTGAAAGCCAAGGAACATTCTTGGCGTTATCGTGGTGGGTTGTCGCAAATGTATCAATGGGTAATGCGCTGGCTATTGGGTTCGCCCGATGTTGTTGTTTCTCCTTCGCAGTTTTTATTGGATTTCTATACTCAGCGTCGTTTTTTTCCTCAAGCCAAAAAAGTGGTTTTACGCAACCCCATTACTTTTCCTTTGGTCGCGGAATCTGAACATGATTTTCGGGATGGACCTTGCCGATTTTTGTATTTAGGGCAGTTAGAAGAACATAAAGGGGTGATGTTTTTACGACAAATGGCCGCTGATCTTTTAGCCGCTGGTGAGAAATTGGAATTGCATATTGTTGGTAGTGGTTCGCAATTGGCGACCTTACAGAGTTTGGCCAAAGATACTCCGGCGATAATCATACACGGACGTAAGGAAAGGGAGGATTTGCCGAGTTTTCTCCAGCAAATGGACGTGATGGTTGTGCCCTCCTTGTGTTATGAAAATTCTCCCACAGTAATTTTTGAAAGTTTGTCTGTCGGCACCCCGGTGTTGGCCAGTCACATTGAAGGCATAGAGGAATTGGTATCAGCCCCTAATGGTATCATGACTTTTGTGGCTGGCGACCCCCAGGCCTTGAAAGAAAAAATGCGCTGGTGTATGCAAAATCGGTCCGAATTAGCGGAAATGGGGCGGGCGGCTCGCTCTACTGTACCGGCTCTGCCGGCCAGTGAATATGTTCATCGTCTCCTCTCGTTGTACGGCTAACGTAGATAAGTGAAAATGTAGATCTCACCGTTGTTGATGATCTGCCAAGAGTTGGCAGTTTTTTTTGCTCCGGCAATTATTTTTTCAAAGTCTTGCCAGAAGTGAGAAACGACAAAATATGATTTTTTGACCCCGACCAAATCCATGGCTTCGTCCATGAAAATTTTCTTTTGCCCTTCGTAGAGCATTCTTTCATAAAGACGGTATAAAGGGCCACCCGTAGGAATGGAGTAATAGAAGACCGCCCCGGCGGGAGTGGGGAAATAGCGAGCAAAACTATATTCGGTCAAAGCCGCGACCGCGGTCAAAGAATTAGATAGAACTACGTAATTCAGTTCTTTATTATCCGCTTGAATCCAATGGACGGCAGTCTGGTCTGCAGTGGTAATGTTGTATCCTGGAAAATATACTTTCGGATTGTGTTGCGGATAGGAGAAATATAGAGAAACCATGAGAATGCCGGCAATGGACATGAGGCCGATCATCGTGGTTATTATCTGAACAATTTTTTTTTGGTTTTGGTACCAATTACGTAAAATAGAAATCAGATGATAAATTCCATAGGCCAGATAGGGGAGAAGGAAGACAAAGGCGCCAATGATCAGCCGCCAGGGGTAATTTCCTTGTTCAGCATTGTTGACGCCCGGGAAGACAATCCAGACGTGGAGAAAATAGGCACTGAGGAATAAGGCGAGAGAAGTGGTCAGCAAGAGAGGAAACCTTCGGTTGGTCAGGTGGGCACGTAGCCAGCCGATTCCGGCAACAATTAATAAAATAATGATCAAGATTATTTGCCAAGTATAGAGAGCTTCAAAAATCGCGGGAGCATTTTTTGCATACCAATAAGGCCTTGAGAACAATAAAAGAAAGTCCCAATAATCAGCAAAAGGATTGGTTAGTTGCGGCCAATGGTGAGTATTGAGCCAGAGCCGGAGGCTGAATAACAGGGTGGGGAGAAAGACAAGAATGAGCCAATAAAAGGAGGTAATAGCAAACCGACCCCAATAATGAGGGAGTTTTTTTAATGTCCAGGTCAAAAGAACGAATAATATGGCCGGGCCACCTAATAAAGGATGGGTCAGACCAGCCCAAATTGCGAATAATAAGGGGACCCAAAATGGTAAAAGGCGGTGACTGGCGCTTAGAGTAAGAAAGATGACAAAAATTAATAACAGCAGGGCTAGATTGTGAGGAGTGGTGAGATGGAAGGGGAGGAAAAAACATAAGGGAAAGATCAGAGTCAGAGCACTGACTAGTCGTTCCGGGATTTTTCCTCCTTGGGTGAGACCTAAATGAGTAATGGTTGGCAGTCCACTGATCGCCAGTAGAGGAATGAGCAGGACATCAAAAATATATATGGGTAGATTGCTGATTTGAGCCAGAAAGACGATTAAGCCATATTGGCCGAGATAGAATGGTTCTCGGGGGAAAATTTGGCCATTGGCCAAAATCCAATTTTCAGTGGCGCGGTGAATTAGACCATCAAAGCCATAACCTAGTGGGTAGACGATAATGGCCAAGAGATAGCCTAGGGCAAAGTAGGACATGAGGAGAACCAAGTTTAACCAAATTTTTTTGTTTTTGATTATGAAACTGATCAGTACGATGGTGGTTAAGGCGTAAATCAAAAAGAAAGTGGGGGGAAAATTGAGCCAAGGAGAGGGGAGTAGATCGGTGGTGCGGGCGGACCAGATGAAAGAAAATAAGGAGAGGATTAAGATAAAGAAAGAAGCGAGTAAAAACCATTGGCCAGGAGACAAGGGGTTGGCTTTCGTTGGTTCGATTATGGGTTCAGAGCGGGGGAGAAAAAAGAGAAACAGGGTGGCTAGTAAGATGCCGGCGGTGGTGCTGGAATTTATTTGATAAGAATAATAGATAACAGTGTTACTGATGGCAATAATTCCCAACAAGATAAAGAGACCCAAAAAGATTTGAAAAAAAATAGGGAAGGAAAAACGGTGACCAATCCAGCGAGAGATACTGAATAAATATAAACCAAGCGCCAGTCCCCCTAACCAAGGGGAAGGCCAGAAAAATAAATTGAGGATTAATCCGCCTGTGGCGATAACTCCGGCTCCGGCCAGGACGGGCCGAGAAGAAAAAATGTTGCGGCTTGATAAAAAATTTGTTAACATACAGCTAATAATATGGTAAGTGTAGCCTAAAGTATGAATTTATTCAAACGATTAAAAAAGAGATATCCGGATAGTTTTACTTATTTGCCGGCCACTCATTTAAACCCCCAGGATCGATTGATTGCCCGTTTGTTTTTGACTTGGTTACCCAGGGGTTTAACCCCCAATCGAGTTACTCTTTTTCGGATTGTGGCCACTCCTTTTGTATTTTTTTTGATTCTTCAGGAGTATTATTTAATTGGTTTTTTTGCTTTTTTAATTGTTGCTTTTACTGATGCTTTGGATGGGACGATGGCCAGGACACGCAATCAAATCACCCGTTTTGGCATGCTCTTTGACCCTCTGGCTGATAAATTGCTGGTTGGTTCGGTGATTTTTATTTTGATTTTTCGTTTTTTGAATTACTGGCTCGGCCTGGCGATCGTGGGCATGGAATTGATTTTTGTGACAGCGGCGATTATCTCCAATTTTAGTTTAAAACAGACCAAGATGGCTAATGTTTGGGGGAAAATAAAGATGATACTGCAGGTCGCGGGGGTAAGCATTATTCTGTTGTCCATCCCTCTTGGTTCGCCTTTTTTGATTGAAGTCTCAGCCCATATTTTTCAGGTTTCTCTCGGTTTTGCCGTGATCAGCTTGATTCGACATGGAATTTAAGCTATGCCTAAATTACCCCGTAATTTAATTTGGGTGGCGATCATGGTCGTCTTTTTTTGTTTATTTAATTATTTTAATTTTTTCAGCCCGCCTCTCTTCAATTCCCCCGATGAAATGGCCCATGCCGCCTTTATTGCCCGGTTTGCCGAGAGTAATTCTTTAACCATTCCTTCTGCCGCGGATTTTGGCCCTTGGGCAAAATTTGTTTTTCCGCGTAGCACCTATTCCACTGGTCAGGAGATTTTGCCTGTCGGTTTTTGGGGTTTGAATGTTAGTTATGGATTAATGGCTAAAGTTTTGGGTACGGGCGTGGTTTATTTTACTAGTGTTTTAGTGTTGATTTCCGCCTGGTGTTTCCGCGCTTTAATTCAAAGTATTTTTAAGGACAGACAAATTGCCGATTGGTCCCTGGTTTTTTATCTGGCTCAACCTGTAGTCTGGTATTATACTGCCCGCAGTTTGTTTCCCAATCTTCCCTTTTTTTCTTTGTTAATGATTGGTTCGTATTTGCTTTGGTTGCGACCTTTGTCTCGGCGCTGGTTAAACGATCTTTTGGGTGGCGGTTTGATTGGCTGGGCTTTGTTGATTCGGCCCAGTGAAGCCATTTGGGTCGGTTTGATTTTTGTCTGGGTTCTTTTGCTGAGCCAGCCCCGTCTTTCCTGGTCGCGTTTAGCCTGGTGGATGATTTCTTTATTGCCATTTTTAGTTGGTTATCTAATGGTCACGCGTTCTCTTTATTCCGGGATCATCAGTTATGCGGCCACTGATTCTTGGGCCCTGTCTCATTGGTGGGATTGGATTTTTCCTTTTGGGATTAAACCCTGGGCAGTGATTGATAATGTTTTTTATTATTTTATTTGTTTGTTTTTTTGGTTAAGCCTGCCGGCATTGATCGGTGTTTTTTCGTCTTGGTTTACTTTTAATCCGGAGCAAAGAAAAAAGGAACGCGGCTATGTTTTATTTTTTTTGATTTTGGCGGCTTTTCTGTTTGTTTTTTATGGCAGTTATGTTGATCAGCGGGCTTTTTTGCGTTCAATTGGTATTTCTTATACCCGTTATTGGCTGCCCTTGTATGTTTTGATCATTCCTTGGACAATTTTAGGATGGAGAAAAATGTCGCATTGGTGGGGATCGCACCAATTTCAAACTACCTTATGGTTGGGGGGATTGATTTTAATGTTGATCTTGAATGCCGGGATAGTATTTTTAGGCGCTGATGGCCTGAATGCTACTTTACGCAATTTAAAACATGGGGCAGAAGTGCGGACTGATTTGGCCACCTGGGCCCCTGCCCAGACTATCGTCGTCACTGAGACAGAGGACAAGTTTTTTTGGCCGCATTTTCCGGTTATGAAAAATGTTCTTGATCCGGATATTGGCCAGGCCATACGAGGATTGAAAGAATCGGGTTGGACCATGTTTTTCTTCACTCCACTCTTACACAATGGCCAGGTAAAGATTTTGAACGCCCGTTTTGCAGTGTTTGGACTGGAATTAGTCCCGCGGAGGATTTATTATCCTCATGTCTTGTACGAATTTCGCCTCTTGCCGGATTCAGGGAATTAGTCTAAATTTAATCTATCCTTATCTCCATACATATGGCGGAATGCATTTTTTGTCAGATTTCTTCTCAAAAAGTACCTTGCTACCAAGTGGCGGCTGATGGACAGTGGTTGGCTTTTTTGGATATTTTCCCCCATGCTGTCGGGCATACGGTGATTATCCCCCGGGAACATCGTCAGACTTTTTTTGATTTGACTCTTGAAGAACGGGCCAGCTTAGGGGAATTTACTCGTCAGGTCATGGAGAAATTGCAAACTGTCTTGTCTCCGGCCGGTTATAATGTGGGTTGGAATCAGGGAGAAGTAGCTGGTCAGGCGGTACCTCATTTTCATGTGCATGTCATGCCTCGGTATGAAGGTGACGGAGGTGGTAGTCTGCATAGTATTATCAAAAATCCCGGGGTCAAGACCGTAGCGGAGATTGCCCAGTTGTTTTCTTAAATTTTTATGCCCAAACACTTAAAAAAGATCAATGAAGAAGTGATTCATTCAAATCGGTGGTGGTCTTACAAACACGACCAGTATGAGAACGGCGATGGCACGATCCGCGACTATTATTATGGTGAAACAGCGGGCAAGGTCTTGTTGGTGCCCGTCTTGGAAGATGGTCGGATCATTTTAGTGATCCAGCATCGTTATTTGATGGACAAATCCAGTATTGAATTTCCTGGTGGCTATATTTTTTCCCAAACGCCCTTGGAAGCGGCGAAGAATAGGCTATGGCAGGAAACCGGAGGTACTGCGGACGAATATGTGAAATTGGGAGTAGTGGAGGGGGCGTGCAGCTCTTTTCGTGATCCGTGTCATGTGTATTTGGTCCAAGTTGACAATATTACAGATCGACCCAATGATGACGGTGATGATATTGAAGTAATTTCCCGTCGGCCAGATGAGATTGATCAAATGGTCAGAAAAAACGAAATTTGGGACAGTCTTTCTCTTTCCGCCTGGGCCTTAGTTCATCATTATTTTTTACATCAACCGGAAGTGGAGACGGAGGAGAATCTTTAGATGGATTTGGTTGATAATTAATTTTAATTTTGGTTTCACATTAATATAAACGGACAATTAACATTGATCATTATGAAAAGTATTTTAGATAACCAGGCTTTGGTGGAGAAATTAGACCAGCAGAACATGCGGGGGAGTATCCGACAGCTAGATAAACAGATTTCTCAAGTTTGGGCCGAAAGACAAAAGATAAATTTGACCACAATAAAAAAGCGGGGTGTAAAACAGGTGGTGGTCGCTGGTATGGGCGGTTCTACTTTGGGCATGCATGTCTTGAAATCCGTTTTTGCTCAGATGTTGTCTGTTCCGGTGGAAGTGGTGAATGATTATACTCTTCCGGCCTATGTAGATAAACAGACCCTGGTTTTAGCTTCTAGTTATTCTGGTTCAACTGAAGAAGTGCTATCTGCCTGGGCAGCGGCAGAAGCAAAGCAAGCATCTTTAGTCGCCTTGACCAGTGGTGGTCGGTTGGCGGATTTGGCCCGACAAGCGAAAAAACCACTTTTTTTATTCAATCCAGAACATAATCCTTGCCGTTCACCTCGCATGGGATTGGGTTATATGCTTTTTGGTCAATTGGCGATTTTTTCCCAATTAGGGTTGATCAAGGTGACAGACAGAGAAGTGAAGCAGGTGATCTCAGTGATCAAGAAATATAACAAGATTTTTGGGCTTGACCAGCCCAGCAAAACCAATCCGGCCAAGAAATTAGCCTTACTTACTCCGCAGCGGAGTGTTTGGTATTTAGCTGCTGAACATTTAATCGGAAGTGCGCATGTGGCCGCTAATCAGTTGAATGAAAATGGCAAAAGATTTGGCGGTTACTTTGCTTTACCAGAGTTGAATCATCATTTATTAGAAGGTCTTTTGCATCCGGTGAGCAATCAAAAAAATGTTTTGTTTATTCTTTTGTCCTCGGTAAGTTATTGCCCGGCTAATCAACGTCGTGTTCAATTGACTAAAGAATTGATCGACAAGAATAAGGTGAGAGTAGCTGAATATGCGGTACAAGAAAAAAGGAGATTGGACGCAGCTTTGGAGGTGCTGGTTTTGAGTAGCTACCTTAGTTATTATGCCGCTATCCTCACGGGGATTGATCCGACCGCTATTCCTTTTGTTGACCAATTGAAGAAAAGATTGGCCCGGCGCTGAAGTCGGAAGAGAACCGTTCTAAATAAGATTTTTTAAATATGCCTGAGTTTAATTTACTCAACCATCGAGAATTGGAAGTAAGTCCGGAACAGATTGGTCGTAATGTGGAAATTCGTTTGATTTTCATGCGTCACGGCGAGAAGGACCCGATTAATCGAGAAAATGGTTTGTTAACTGAGAGAGGGAAAGAACAATTTCAAGAGTTTGCAGAGGAAGAATTGGGGGACCCAAATCGCACTTTGGTTTGTTATGGGACTGAGATACCAAGAACTGCGCAGAGTTGTTTAGAAGCTCTGAAGACATCAGGGGCACAGGTAAAAGTCTATCCGGAACCGTTAGATGAATTGGATATGCGTATTGGTGAGCAAAATCAAAAAGATCGAAAAACCAGATTTTCCCGTGCTTTTTTAGAAACCATGAAAGGGATGCCAGTAGGACACAATGTCCGGCAATACCTGGGTTACGGTCGACAAAGACCAGATCCGGACACGTACTCCCCTCAAGAATTTGCCGGGGGAGTGGCAAAAGTGATCTTAAATTATGAGACAAAAGTGGGAAGGATAACGAGTGGGAAAAAGACAGATGTTTTGTTGGTTTCCCATGATTTTGTATTAAGTTCCTTCATACAAGAGGTCCTGGGTGAAAAATTTACCGCTGAACATCCCACCCTCGAACCCGCTGGTTATTTTGAAGTGTTGATTAAGACTGATGGCCAAGGACAGCATAGTATGGAGGGGGTCTACCAAGGTAGGCATTTTAATTTTGATCCGGAGGTTTTAAAAAGTTTCGCGCAAAAATATGATCAAGCCGAAAGTGAAAATTAGAGGTATAATAGCCTGTCCTGGCAATATACGAGGAAAAGTATGGAAAATAGAGGATCCAATACAGGTTCCTCGGGTAAGAAAAAAAGCCATCATTGTAACCACCTTTACTACTCCCATACTGGCCCCGGCGATTTCTGAAGCCTTGGCCATTGTTTGTGAGACCGGGGGGTTAACTTCTCATTCAGCCATAATCGCTCGGGAATTTGGTATTCCTTGTCTGGTGGGGGCCAAGGGAGTGTTGGCAGCTTTTGTCGACGGACAAACAGTGGAAATAAAAGACGGGACAATTTATGCAGTTAAGTAACAAGGCTAGACAATTGATTAAATCGCAGTGTGCAGTCATTTTGGCGGCTCAGGATAAGACGGGGATGTCTGGTCGTTGGCCGATGCCTGTTTTAAAAAGTACGGTCGAGGCCTCGATTTTTTCTGAACCCGTGTTGGCCAAGAATTTTTATGATTGGGTAAAAAGATTAAAAAAACGTGGTTATTCTTTGGTGGAAATCAGTCGTTGTTTTCCTTACGCCAGCCCATTGGCCCGCTTGATGATGGCATGGAGATCCCGTGAAATTTGGTCTCTGACCGCTATTGAAAAAATTGAAATGATGAATTGGTTGGCTGAGATACTTTCCCCTTTCTATCAGAAGGACCCCTTTGCCTTATCCGGCCAGAATATTTTGTGGACAGAAGAAAAAATTAAGAACCAAGTTTTTTTCCCTAATAAAGCAATAAGAAGTGAATTGATGGCCAAATTGGACGGCAAATTATGGATGTACACAGAGATGCTTTTTTCTCGCTGGCACAATTTGGCGCATGAGTTTCATGGACCGTATGAGGTAGGCCGAGAAAAACTTTTGGTGAAAGAATGGCATGATTTACGGGGCTGGGAGCAGAAAATTTTTAGTCGTTTTCCTTATAAAAAAATTGTTTGTTATGAATTTTATCGGCATAACAAGGTACGAATAGATCTGCACAATCGTCTTTTGTGTAAACGGCCGTTGGTAGCCAGTCTTACCCGTTGTTTTGTGGAAGTTGACGGCCGTTTGTTGAATAATACCCAGATAAGGGATATCATAAAAAGAATGGACGGTTTTATCTTGTCTGGTGCTAAATATTTAGCTGGTTTGGATCGGACGGAATTGAAATTAGCCAATGCGTATGTTGAATTTTACGCTCTCAAACCCTTGGCTGCGGAATTAGGAAAGAATTGGCAGCCACCACTTGTTCTTTTGAATAAGATTAAATTTGGAAGACTGGGACCTAAAGAGAAAGATTTACTAACAGTTCTGAAGCGACATTATCAAAGAATGAACCGGCAAACAATTAGCGTGGAATTCAATCCCGGTATCCGTTTTCATTAGTGAGGACACCCTGTTTACAAACCTAGATATTTCTGGCAAAATAACTGGCGTATGAAACTCCTCGTCTGTGGCGGCGCAGGTTTTATCGGCTCAAACTTCATCCACTACATTTTGGAGAACTTCCCCCATTATGAAGTGGTGAACTATGATAAGTTGACTTACGCCGGCAATTTGGAAAATTTAGCGGATATTGAGAAAAAATTGGAATATTCCTCCCGTTATACTTTTATCCGGGGGGATATTTGCGATTATAAACTTTTGGCCGAGGTGGTCGAACAATATGGCGTTGATCATATTATTAACTTTGCGGCAGAAACACATGTTGATCGCTCTATTCATGGCAACTGTCAGGAGTTTGTAATGACCAATACTTTTGGCGTGCTCATGCTTCTGAATATTTGTAAGAATTATCCCATCAAAAAATTTGTTAACGTCTCCACAGATGAAGTTTACGGCTCCTTGGAATTGGTGGATGAACGTAAATTTACCGAGAGCACCCCGATTGAGCCTAACATGCCCTATGCCGCGGCTAAGGCCGGAGGCGACATGATGTGTCGAGCTTACCATGCCACGCATCGGATTCCGGTCATTGTCACTCATTGTTCTAATAACTACGGTCCGTTTCAATATCCGGAAAAATTAATCCCGATTTCTATTTTTCGTCTTTTAAAAAATAAGCCGATAACTATACATGGAGATGGTTTGAATGTTCGAGATTGGATCCATGTTCGTGACCATTGTTCGGCTCTGCATCTCATGCTTCAGGCCGGTCAGCCGGGTGAAGTCTATAATGTTGGAGTGGATAATGAACGGAATAACCACGAGATCGCCACTCTGATTATTCAACAAATGAATAAATCAACGGATCACATTGAGTTTGTGGCCGACCGACCTGGCAATGATCGTCGTTATGCCATTGATGCCAGTAAAATCCGCGCTTTGGGCTGGCAGCCAATTTATGACCGAGAAAAATTTGAAATGGGTTTAGCTGAAACAATCAATTGGTATCTTACCAACCGGGCCTGGGTAGAAAATCTTTGGGAAAAGCAGGAAGAGGCGTATAAAATTAATCATCGGCCGGAAATTATGAGTCGACGCCGCAAGCATGAGCAGGCGGTGTTGGGAGAGAAATAATATGGATAGGTTTTTTAAAAAAATAAAACTTGCTCCGCTCGTCAATGAGCGAGCGACTTATACTTTTTTAGAGCTTAAAGAGTATCTAGATTGGGAAGTGAAGCGGGTATATTTCATCCAGAATTGCCAGGAAGCAACGGGCCAACATTGTCACAAACAGGAAAAAGAGATGTTTCTTATGGTTAAGGGTACTTGTACAGCGGTGATTGACTGGCAGAATGGTAAAGAGGAAGTGTCGTTGTCTGGTCCGGGAGAAGCAATCTTGGTTGGTAATTATGTTTGGCATGGTTTTAAAGACTTCAGCCCGGACGCCATCGTCCTGGCTCTTTCTTCCACTAATTATTTACCCGACCGCTCTGATTATGTGGAAGACTATGATCAGTATCGTCAGTTAGTTTCCAATAGTTAAAAAGCGTTGGTTAATCATTGACAAAAATTTAAAAAAGAGCTATGCTGACCCCAGTATTTTTTGGTGTTAACGGTTCTTTTTACTCGGGAGGTGTGGAAATGAATTTGAGAGAAATTCTGCAGTGGCAGGCCAAGATTCCGGCCAAGGGGGAGATCCCGGCCGAAGTCCTCTGGTCGAACCAGTGGTATGCTTCGACTTTCATCTGGGTCATTGGCTGGTACAAGCTGGCCGCTACCAAGCGTGAGATGAAAGACGGGGCGAACGTCAACCCTGAGTCTCTGGACATGTTCCAGCAGTTCGCCCTTCGGGGTGAAATGGAAGGAGCAATGCTGGCTGCTGCTAATCGCGATTGGGTTCCGGCAGCTATCGCCGCTTTGGTTTGGCACGATGCTGCTTCTGGTTGGGCCAGCCATAACGGTGGTCAGCCGAGACGACAGATGCGGCTCAACCGGAAAGCATTGCGTCTGCTGGAACAGGTTCCGGAAAGCGAGCGGGACGATGACTGGGCGTGCGTCTGGGAGAAGGTGACAGTCGGGTTGAATGAATCCCCGATGGGGAAGTTCGACCCGAGACTGCAGCTCCGGATCATCGCTTCCATGTCCGGCAGAAGCAAGGACGAAGCAGGGCGGAGAGAATTTCTCGCCCGGCATTACCTGGTCCAGCATCAGGTAGACGAAGCAATCTTCATCCTGACTCCAGTGGAGAATGACAGCACCAGTGATCCCACCCAGAAGCAACGGGCCCTGACCTTGTTGCACCAACTGCAGGGCAAGCAACCGGCCTGAATCCTTCTTCTCTCTCTCATATCCCACCTCCTCACCCCCCCACAACAAAGACTGATGGTCTTTTTTGTTTTTAGGCTTGTTATTTGTGGTTTGCCAGAAATGGTATTTTGAGATAAGATATGGATGTTATGCAAAAGAAAAAAGTCTTGATTTTAGGGGCGAGCGGTGGTTTGGGTTCAGTTTTGATGAATGAATTTTTTCGGGCTGGTTATGAAGTAATCGGCGTTGATCGAAAAGAATTGGACGTAACCAGCCAGCAAGTGGGAGAAAAAGTGGCCAGTTTACGGCCCGATATTGTCATTAACGCTACTGGTTACACTAATGTTGAACAAGCCGAAAAGCCAGAAGAAAAAGATGTGCTGTATCAAGTGAATGGAGAAGCCCCAGGCCGGTTAGCGCAAGCGGCTAAGGATATTGGGGCGATTTTTGTCCATTATTCCACTGATTATGTTTTTTCCGGAGAAAATGAAGCGGGTTACACTGAAGACGCTGAACCAAATCCGATTAATGAATATGGCCGTTCCAAATATGCCGGAGAAAAAGCGGTACAAGCAGTCGGCGGTCAGTGGTATATTATTCGTGCTTCCCTTATTTTTGGTCCGACTGGTCGGAGTGCGGGGAGTAAGCAAAGTTTGCTCGCCAGCATGATGGATTTAGTGTTAAAAAAGGGGAAAGAAAAATTACAGATAGAGCATGGGGTAGTGAGTTCCCCGACCTATTCTTTAGATTTGGCTTCTTTCACTCGTCGAATCGTGGAGACCAAGCCGCCGGTCGGCATATATCATGGGGCTAATACGGGGTCAGCCACACGTTATGAATGGATAAAAAAAGCCTTTGTTTTTTTAGATAAAAAAGTGGATATCGAACCAGTGGGACCTTCTTTTTTCCCTCGCGTATCAGCTCGACCCCAGTTTTCCACCCTCATCAATACGAAATTGCCACCGCAACGATCTTGGGAAGAAGCCGTGGCCGATTATGTTAAAAAATATCCTTTTGTTGATTTAAGTGTGATTACTGTTAATTATCGTGATTTGAATATTTTACGTCAGATTCCTTCCGTGGCCAGTTCTGCCGAAAGGCTAACCGTGGAGCAGATCGTGGTGGACAATGGTTCCGTAGATGGTAGTCGGGACGAAATTGGTCGTCTTTTTCCTCAAGTGAAGGTAATTAAATTAGATCAAAATCTGGGTTTTGGCCGGGCGAATAATGCGGCTTTGGAAATTGCCAGAGGCGAGTACTATCTTTTCCTTAACCCGGATATGTTGGTTCTCCCGGGAAGTCTAGACAAAGCCGTGGAATGGATGCGTCAACATCCGGAAGTGGGGATTTTAGGAGCCAAGCTTTTGAATGCTGATGGCACAGTGAATAGCGAGGCCCGTCCTCGGCGTTTCCCCACGTTTTTTGATCAAGTGATTATTTTATTGAAATTAAATCATTTGGCTGGTTTTCTCTTACGACGTTATCTTTATCAAGGTTTTGTTGACGAGAAAGAACAGCGGGTAGATTCGGTTCGGGGCGCTTTTATGTTAGTGCGTCGGGAATTGGTTGAACGTCTGGGCTGGGCGTTTGATCCGCGTTATTTTCTCTGGTTTGAGGATGTGGATATTTGCCGGGAATGTTGGGATAAGGGCTGGGAAGTGGCCTATGTCCCAACAGTGACTTGCGTAGATTTGATGAGTCAGACTTTTAAGAAGATGCCTTCGGTCGCCAAACAAGTTTGGTTTACCCAGTCAATGATTCAGTATTTTCGCAAATGGCATTCTCTGTCCGCTTGGTTATTGTTGTCGTTGTTGCGTCCCTGGGCAATTTTTCTTACTTGGTTATCAGTGAAAATTAAAAAATAAAATGATTATATGGCCCTAATTACTATAAATTTGATTGTTAGCAACAGCGAACGAGAAAGTAAATATATTCCGTATTTGTTTGCTTCTTTGCGCAATCAGACCTTTACGGATTGGCAAATGAATGTTTTGGACAACCATTCGGATGGTGAGGTGGTTAGTTTGGTGGAAAAAGAGCTAGCGAATTTAGGGAAAAAATACGAGATTACGAAAAGCCAGAAGAATTTGGGGTTTGCCGAAGGTCATAATTTGCTTTATCGTCGGGCAGATACCGCTTATGTCCTAATGCTCAATCCGGACATGTACCTCTTGCCGGATGTCCTGGCTAAACTGGCGGCCTTTATGCAAGAACACCAAGAAGTAGCCACTGTCTCGGCTCGTTTGATGCGCTGGGATTTTGCGTCAGTACAGGCGAAGCAAGAAGCGGCGGCTGGGTTTACTGATTTTATTGATGCCATTGGTATTCGTCTTTTGCGTAATCGTCGAGCTGTGGAGTGGTTGGCTCAACAGGAATGGCGGGCAGATAGTCCGGATAAAAATGTGAGTTATATTTTCCCCCGTTCGATTGTGGAAGTGTTCGGCGTTTCTGGCGCTTTGCCCTTGTTTCGTAAAAAAGCGATTGACCAGACATTGTTGCCCGGAGACAATATTTTCGATCCGACCTATCATTCTTACAAAGAGGACTTGGATTTAGCTTATCGCTTGCGTAACTTGGGTTTTACTTCCTATGTTATTTTAAATGCTGTAGCTTATCATGACCGCCGCGGGGCTGCTCCTAAACAACTGGGGGACTGGGCCGCCATCCGTAATCATCGCCGCCAATCGCATTATGTCCGTTTTCATTCTTATAAAAACCATTTGCGAACTTTGTATAAAAATGAATACTGGCAGAATTTAGCTATGGACTGGCCGTATATTTTTTGGTTTGAACTGAAAAAATTTACTTTTCTTTTGGTGACTGATCCCATGGTCATTATTCGGGGTTGGTATGAACTGGCCCGTGATTTTGGCTATACTTTTCGAGCTCGGCGGGCGATTATAAAAGGCCGCAAACTTTATTGGCGGGGGTTGCGACGTTGGTTTTGATCCCTATGTTTGATATTGTTGTCACATTGGTGTGTACTAATGAAGAAGAAGATATAAAACGCTGTTTGCCGGGTTTAATGGCGGACGGTCGGGATTCGGGTTTGAATATTGGTATCGTGGTGGTGGACAATAATTCCGACAAGGAAATGGCCTCTAGCCTTCAGGGGATAGACTGGCCTTTAAAAATTATTCGTCAAGAAGAAAATTTGGGGTTTGGGCGGTCTCATAACCGGGCGGTCCAATCTCTACCTGGTAGATATTATTTCATTTTGAATCCGGATACGATTTTTCGTTCCGGGGAGAAACTACTGCGCCGTTTGTTTGATTTTATGGAAAAAAATCCGCGGGTAGGTATTGCCGGCCCCCGCATCGTTTATCCTGATGGCAGTCTCCAGTATTCTTGTTATCGGTTTCCCAGTTTTTGGCAGCCGTTGTTTAGTCGAACGCGATTAGGGCAAAAGGGGAGAGGGCGAAAGATGGCAGATCGATTTTTGATGAAAGATTTTGATCACCAACAGACCCGACCGGTTGATTGGGTCATGGGTTCGGCCATGTTTGTTCGCGGTTCAGCTCTGGAAGAAGTGGGTGGATTTGATGAGCGCTATTGGATGTACGCAGAAGATTCGGATTGGTGTCGGCGGATGTGGGAAAAAGGTTGGGCAGTATATTATGTGGCTGAGGCCACTTTGGAACATTTCCATCGTCGGGCCTCAGCCAAAGTTCCAGGTGTGGTGGCTGCTTTGTTGAAAAATCGTTATGCCCGGGTCCATCTGATTTCTTGGTTAAAATATTTCTTGAAATGGAAAGATAACCGTAAGTACTATGCCCATCGTTAGGCCAAAGATAGTTATCCTTTATCTTGTTTGGTCGCAAGAACCCCGCCAATATCTAACTGCCGCTTTAGCTGGAGTTCAGGCGCAGACCTATCCTCGTGAGGATTTGGAATTATTGATTGTCTATAATTCGCACCGTCCTGGAGAAGAGTCGGCCCTACCATTTATTGAGGAGCAAGTGCGGACAAATGCGGCCAATCTTCCTCATGTGACCATTTTGGCCCCGGAAACAAATTTGGGTTTCTCGGGTGGAAACAACCTAGGGATGAATTGGGCCAAAGAAAACGGATTTGATTATGTTTTTCTGCATAATGCTGACGGTTTTCTCGCCCCGGGATGTTTAGAGAATTTGATTCAAGTTTTTGTTTCTGATTCAAAAATCGGGGTAGTTCAGGCGTTGGTGCATTTGTATCCGGAACAAGAATTGATCAATAGTGCTGGCAATTCTTTTCATTTTCTTGGTTTTGGCTATTGTCGTGGTTATCGTCAACCAGCCGCTGGGCTCAAGTTACCGGTGATTAGTGAGATTAGTTACGCCAGTGGTGCGGCGGTTTGTCTGCGTACGGATTTACTAAAGGAGCATGGTTTGTGGGATGAGGATTTTTTTATGTATCATGAAGATTTAGAATACTCTTTCCGTTTGCGTAGCTTAGGTTACCGGATTGTTCTGGCTAGCCAAGCTGTTTTTTATCACCAGTATCAGTTTAGTAAGAGTATTAGTAAATATTATTGGATGGAGCGGAATAGGTATGGAGTAATGTTGATGTTTTTTCGTTGGCCGACTTTGTTTTTACTTTTGCCTTTGGCCGTTGTTTTAGAATTAGGTCTGTGGTTGTTCGCGGCTCGCGGGGGTTGGTTGAAAGAAAAGGCCAGAGTATATCAATATTGGTGCCGGCCCAGTAGTTGGCGCCTTTGGTTGGGCAAAAGAAAGCGCCGACAAAATGAGCGTCGGATGACGGATAAAGCTTTGTTGGCTACGGCGACAGGAGTAATTGCTTTTCAAGAAGCAGCGATGAAAAATCCGCTATTAACCCATGTGGGCAATCCTCTGATGGATGCTTATTTTCGTTTATTGAAAAAGATAATTCGCTGGTGACATGAAAATTACTTTTTTAGGTACCAATGGTTGGTATGATACACCCGAGGGGAACACGCCTTGCATCTTGATTGATACCAAAGATTTTTATCTAGTTTTGGATGCGGGAAATGGTTTGTGTTCATTGAATGAATATTTAAAAAAACCCAAACCGGTCTATCTTTTTCTCAGTCACCTACATTTGGACCATATAATTGGTCTTCATTGCACTCCTAAATTGCGGTTACCCCAGGGATTGAAGATTTATGTCCCCAAAAAGCATTGGCGAAATTTGCACCGGTTTTTTGGCCCTCCTTTTACTGGCGGACCAAAGAATAGCAGGTATGGGATAACAATGCAGGCGATTAAGACCGAAAAACAAAAACAGCCGCTGCCTTTTGTGTGCTTACCCATGACCCACTTTCATCATGGTTATGGTTTTCGTTTTCAAATTGAAAATAAAATAATTGCTTATTCGGGCGACACTTCCGTTTGTGATAATGACCAGCTATTGGCTCAGGGAGCAGATCTGTTGATCCATGAATGTTCGCTTTTGCCTGGACGCGATGATGAAGAATGGGGACATAGCGGCCCTAATCAGGTGGCGGCTCTGGCTAAAAACTCCAGGGTCCAACGTCTGGTTTTAACTCATTTTCTTCCAGTTACTTATCCCCATTTAGCTGATCGAAATCAAGCTAAAAAGGCGGCTCGGAAGATTTTTCCGGCCACAGAGATCGCTTACGACAGGTTAGAGCTGGAAGTTTAATATTCTAATTCAAACAAGCCACGGATTTGACCGACTTGGCTGAGAAAGAAAATTTTTCGGTTTGTTTGGTTTACTCCTACTGGGGAAAGAATTTCTCCGGTAAACAGAGTATGGGAGGTGTAGTAGCCAGGATTGAAGCCGATTAACTTGTTGTCGGTACGGAGGAGTAGGAGCCCATGTTCATCTAGGGGAATAACTTGATTAATTTTGTCACTACCCCGGCTCAATAGCCCGAGGGTGTGGTTGGGGTATAAGGTCCAAAGTTCCCAATCTGACCAGGCCAGCCATTCGGTTGTAGCCGGATTATAGACTAGGTTGGTAGTCAGCAGAGATTCTGTTTTTTCTACGCGTTGATCTTCAGCTAGAATGGCAATTTTGGTTTGATTATCAACTTGATAGATCAGGCGCTGGTTGGAAAAGTCAATGATAGTTTGGGGGGGAGAGTCCAGAGTTATTTTCCCTCCAGTCGGTGATTCCAAGATATTTTTTTCGCCTTGCCAAAGGATACCATCACCGGCAATGACCCATGTTTTTTTTGTTTTTCCTATCGTTTCTTTCTGATTCAGAGAAAGGGAATAAATACTTCCTTGCTGGCTGAGATATAGTTCGGGAACAGCTGGGTTAATGGACCATTGCCAAGCCTCAGGAGCAGGGGAAGCGGTTAAACTTTTTGATTTTTGTTGATCAGCGGCATCAACCAATTCAATAGTCGTCTGATTGGAGTTATAACTAAAGATGGCCAAGAGATCACCTCGGTTCCACCAATGGATTTGTGGTGTCTTATAGGAGATGATCCGGCTCAAAGAGTTGGGTTTGTTGATCGTGGTATCCCAGAGTTCAATCTCATAAAGATTTTTTTCTATTTGGCTGACTAGGGCCAGATATTGGCCCGAGGGGGCGGGAATCAGAGAGATAATTTTTTTCTCTTCATCCTGGTATACGGCCACTGGTAATTTGTCTTTAAACAAGGAAATATTTTTGAGGTAAGTAGTTTTTTTGCTTTCAATAGTAATGTCTTTTTCCCAGCTTTGATAACCAGGTTGGGAGATCCGAATTAAATACGTCCCAGGAGCACGATTGGGTAAATAAAGGGGTATTTTGCCATTGATTTTTACTTCATTGATGTGGACTGTGGCGGTATTAGGCAAGATGTCAATACTTAAAACGCCAGTTTCTTTGATTTCCCCAGTGGCAAAATCATAACGATAACCAGCAGTATAGAAAATAACAGCCGGAGAAATTAGAAAAAAAGCGGTAATTAAACCAATCATGATGGAGCGCCGAAAATGGAGATTAAGAGTCATGTTTGCTTTTTTAGGATATTTCCTATAAAATAATAGCGTAAAATAAGATAAAAAACAAGTTATGGCGAATAAATACATTATTGACGGCGGAAAGCCACTTAAAGGAACTATTAACGTAAATACTGCTAAAAATTCCGCTGTTGCTATTCTTTGTGCCTGTCTTTTAAACCGGGGGGTAAACACTATTCTCGCCGTGCCCCGTATTCAGGAAGTGGAGCGGATTATTGAGATTTTGATGAGTATCGGTGTCAAAGTGACTTGGAAGGACAAACATACTTTGATCGTGGACACCCGTCCAGAATTGAAATTAGGAGCGATCGACCGTCGGGCCTGTGAAATGACCCGTTCTTCTTTGTTGCTTTTAGGCGCTTTGGGAACACGGGTGAAGAAGTATAAATTGTATCGTTCCGGTGGTTGCAAGCTTGGTGCTCGAACCGTGCGTCCGCATTTATATGCCTTGGAAAAATTTGGGATTAAGGTTGTTTCCCGACCAAAGTATTATGAAATCAGCAACCAGCCCCTGATTGCTCCGGGGGAAGTGGTGATGTATGAATCAGGAGATACTCCTACCGAAAATGCCCTCTTAGCTGCGGTCTTATCGGCAGGAACTACGGTCCTGAAGTTTTGTTCCTCTAATTACATGGTCCAAGATCTTTGTTATTTTTTGCAGGCCATGGGTGCTAAAATTGAAGGTATCGGCAGTACGACTTTGAAAATTACTGGGGTGAAGAAACTTCAGCCCGGGTCAGCCTATCCGATCATGCCGGATCCGATTGAAGCTATGGCCTGGATCGCGTTATCCATTACTACCCATTCGCGTTTGACTGTAGCCAATTGCCCCTTAGATTTTTTGGATTTGGAATTAGAGAAATTGCGCGTGGCCGGACAAAAATTGATTATTAGTAAAGAAAAGAAATCTGCCAATGGCCGTTTTCGCGTAGCGGACATTACTTTGGTTCCTTCTTCTTTGGTTGCTTTGCCTGACAAAGTGTATGGTCGACCTTATCCTGGACTCAACATTGATAATCTGCCATTTTTTGTACCGATTCTGACTCAAGCGCGTGGTCGGACTCTCATCCATGATTGGGTTTATGAAAATCGGGCTATTTATTACCTAGAATTGCAAAAGTTGGGGGCGAAAATTACTTTACTCGATCCTCATCGTATTTTCGTGGAAGGAAAGACTAGACTTTTACCAAATGAATTAATGTGTCCGCCAGCGATTCGCCCGGCTATGGCTGTTCTCATTGCGATGTTGGCGGCTAAGGGACGGTCGGTGTTGCGTAATTCCTATCCCATTGAACGAGGCTATGAAGATCTGGCTGTTCGATTAACCGCCCTGGGAGCGAAGATAAAAACGATTAACAGTGATCCGGGAGCGGATAAAGCTTAGAATATGGCCGGGCGAAAAATTTTAGTGGCCATGTCCGGAGGAGTGGATTCTTCGGTGGCGGCGTATTTGTTAGTTAAACAAAAGGAAAAAGTCACTGGCGCTTTTATGGTTAATTACGAAGCGCAGGGCGCAGGCGAAAAATGTTGGCTTCCGGAATATCATGATGCTTTGCGAGTGGCGGCCAAATTGGGAATAGAGTTGTTGCGTCTTGATTTTTGCGCGGAGTATAAAAAACAAGTGTTGGATCCCATGTTCGCCCGATACCAAAAAGGTCTAACCCCCAATCCAGACGTGCTGTGTAATCAACAGGTAAAATTTGGCGCTTGGTTGAAAAAAGCGCGTTCTTTGGGATTTACGCATTTAGCGACCGGTCATTACGCCCAGGTACGCCAGAAAGGTGGGGAATACAAACTTTGTCAAGCCAAAGACAAAGACAAGGATCAGACTTATTTTTTACATCAGTTGAACCAAAGTCAATTATCCCAAGCGGTTTTTCCGGTAGGTAAATATTTAAAGACTGAAGTACGGGCTTTGGCTCGGACCGCTGGTTTGCCAACAGCGGCCAAAGCGGAAAGTATGGGAATTTGTTTTGTCGGAGAAGTGTCAATGCCGAAGTTTTTAGGAAGAAAGATTAAATCCAAACCAGGCGAAATCATTTTAACTGATGGGACGGTAATTGGTCATCACCAGGGCCTACCTTTCTATACCATTGGCCAAAGAAATTTAGGAGTGAAAACTCGGGACAATGTTCCTCTGCATGTGGTCCAAAAAGATTTAAAGAAAAATCAATTGATTGTGGGGGCAGGTGATGATCCTAGACTTTTTTCTTCGGAAATATGGATTCCCCGGATGCATTGGGTTTATTTGAAACCAAGAATAGAGGAGAAGAAAAAATATGAAGTAAGATTGAGGCACCGTCAGCCACTTTTTTCGGCTTATTTGCAAAAAAGAGGACAGGGGATAGTGGTCAGGCCAGTGAAATCTCAGTTTGCCGTCACTCCGGGCCAATATGCCGTAATTTATCATGGCCAGGAATGTTTGGGTGGTGGTGAAGTGAAATAAAAACAGCCGAGGAACGGCTGCATTAACAATGAGGTGGGCTCCAGGGCATGGGAGTGGGATCGGGCCAACCTCTTAGTAGTGTAGTGGTCGAATCAGTCACACTGTGGAGGAAAAGCACAAAGAGAGTGTTGAGATCCATGCCCTGGAGTAAAGGTGCGGGAATCCGCATGGCTTTCTTTGTCCGAGAGAATTTCGGACGCGGTCAGCCGGCCACTGGCAAAGGGTAGTGCGCGCCCACACTGATTTGCAACAGTTAACGTAACTGTGACAAATTGTCACCCTGACCAGTGACTAGGAAAGAGAAGTAAAGAGGTGGGCCAAAAGCGGATATGTATATTATACCTAGATGGAAAAAAAGCACAAGAGCGAATCTGGGATTTGACGAAAACAGGAAAAAATGAAAAAATTACAAACATATGACTTCAGTTGAACTGCGAAAAAAATATTTAGAGTTTTTCAAGGCTCGCGGCCATGCCTTGATTGGTTCAGCTTCCTTAATTCCGGAAAATGATCCCTCGGTTTTGTTTACCACTGCTGGTATGCACCCTCTGGTGCCATATTTATTGGGAGAAAAGCATCCGGCGGGAACCAGATTGGCCAATGTGCAGAAATGCGTGCGTTTGCAAGATATTGAAGAAGTAGGAGACAATCGGCATGACACTTTTTTTGAAATGTTGGGTAATTGGTCTTTGGGCGATTATTTCAAAAAAGAAGCTATTGTTTGGAGTTGGGAATTTCTCACCAGCCAAGAAGGTCTGGGTTTAGATCCTCAATATTTAGCGGTTTCAGTATTTGCTGGTGATGAAAGTGCTCCTCGGGATGAAGAGTCAGCTTCGGTTTGGCAATCTTTGGGTGTGCCTGATTCTCGGATTGCTTTTCTTCCTAAAACTAACAATTGGTGGGGTCTGGCTAGTGGTGGTCCCTGTGGGCCAGATACGGAAATTTTTTATTGGTCTGGCCAAGGCCAGCCGCCTTTAAACAGTAATCCCGGGAACGATGAAGCCAATTGGTTGGAGATTTGGAATAATGTTTTTATGGAGTATCTCCAACTTCCGGACGGGCGGTTGGAAAAATTAGCACAACGGAATGTAGACACTGGTATGGGTTTGGAAAGAACATTGGTCGCACTGAATGGCTACCAGGATGTTTTTGAGGTTGATACTTTTTGGCCTTTGGTGGAAAAGATTCAGGAGTTTTCTGGTCAGAGTTACCAGGCTAGTCCGGAAAAAACTAAATCCATGCGTATTGTCGCCGATCATTTACGAACGGCTGTGATGATTATGGGCGACCCGACAGGAGTGGCCCCTAGTAATACGGATCAGGGTTATTTGGTGCGGCGATTATTGCGTCGGGCCATTCGTCATGCTAAAAATTTGGGTATTGGTGATAATTTTTGCGCCAGTTTGGGTCAGGAAGTAATTAATATCTTTCAGTTCGTTTACCCGGAAGTAAAACAAAATGAAGAGTTTGTGCTGAAAGAGTTAGAGAAGGAAGAAAATAAGTTTAGGCGTACTTTAGAACAGGGGATACGTTTGTTTGAGCAATTGGTAGCAGATAAAAAACAGGGGGAAATGATTGGTGGTCAAGAGGCTTTTGATCTTTATCAAAGCTATGGTTTTCCTTTGGAAATGACCCAGGAATTGGCTCAAGAAAAGGGTCTCCAGGTAGCGGAGAACGAATATGCGGTTGAAATGGCTAAACACCAGGAAAAGTCTCGTCAGGGATCAGGACAAAAATTCAAGGGCGGTTTGGCCGATGCCAGCGAGATGTCGATAAAATATCATACGGCCACGCATTTATTGCAAGCAGCCCTACGAGCTGTTTTGGGTGAAGCCGTGAGCCAGAAGGGTAGTAATATAACCACCGAAAGAATGCGTTTTGATTTTGCTTATCCTGAAAAAATGACCTTGGAACAGGTCCGTCAAGTAGAAGATTTGGTAAATGAAGCCATTAAACAAGATTATGAAGTGGAATGTCAGGAGATGAGTCTGGAAGAAGCTCGGGCCGCACAGGCATTGGGGCTATTTTCTGATCGTTATGGGGATCGAGTAAAAGTTTATTCTATTGGTTCAGCGCCCGCTAAAATCATATTTAGCAAAGAGATTTGTGGTGGTCCGCATGTGAAAAGAACGGGGGAGCTTGGTCATTTTAGAATTATCAAGGAAGAAGCGAGTAGCGCAGGAGTGCGCCGCCTCAAGGCAGTATTGGAAGATTTATGAATCGCTATTTAACCTGGTTATTGTCCCATCGTCAACAATTTATTAAATATTTTGTCGTTGGGATTAGCGGTTTGGTTATTGATATGGCGACCTTGGTCGCTCTGAAAGAGTGGTGGCATTTATGGCCAGTGGCCGCCGTAGTGATTAATCAGTTAGCAGTGATGGTATATAATTTTTGTCTAAATAAGTATTGGTCATTTAAGAATCGGGCTCTGCCCCACCGACAATTATTACGGTATTTGTCTTTAGCCTTATTTAATTATCTGTTTTCCGTAGCCACGATGTACGTGTTTAATCACCAATTGGGTTTTGATTATCGAGTGGTCCGGATAGCAACCATAGCGGTCATGGTCTTGTGGAATTTTTTCCTTTATAAATACTGGGTTTATCGATTTGAGTCTTGAACTTAATTATTCACAATTTCTGGCTTTCCTGACTTGACAGGTTAAAATCGATGCGGTAGAATATGGCCAGATAATGAACACAAGCCAAACATGGCTAAAAATGGAGCATTTTTGGAGGTTCGCGGCACAGTAGAAGAACTGTTGCCCGGAGCAACTTTCAGAGTAAAACTAGAGAACGACCATATGGTCATCGCCCATTTATCCGGTAAAATGCGGATGTACAGCATTCGGTTGGGAGTGGGGGATGAGGTAAAAGTTGAAATGACACCATATGATCTAACGAAAGGAAGAATTACCTATCGTTTCTAAAGAGTATCAACCAGTGCGGTGGAGTTTGGTCCAAAGAGACTAAACAACGATATCGCGGCAGTGGTTGGTATTTTTTAAACTATGAAAGTACAATCTTCAGTCAAAAAGCGCTGTAAAAAGTGCGAGACCGTTCGGCGAGCCGGCGTTGTTTATGTTATCTGCGAAAATCCGCGTCATAAGCAGCGACAGGGCACAAAACAACGGAAGAAAGCCTAATTATTATTTATGCGTATAGCTGGTGTAACTTTGCCAAAAGACAAACACGTCGATGTGAGCCTAACCTATCTCTATGGAATTGGCGCAACTTTGGCGAAAAAAGTTTTGGCTCAAGCCGGGGTTAATCCCCAAACTCGGGTTAAAGATTTGACCCAAGCCGAAGAAGACAAGATTCGAGAAATTATTGAAAAAAAATATAAGATTGAGGGTGATTTGCGCCGCGAGGTGGGTAGTAATATCAAACGTCTCAAAGATATTAAGTGTTATCGTGGCATTCGCCACATGAAGCGTTTGCCGGTTCGCGGTCAGCGCACCAAAACCAATTCTCGAACTATGCGTGGCAATAAGCGTAACATTGCTCCGAGCGGCAAGAAGCCGTCGGCCCAGAAGACCTAATTCTAGTATATATGGCTGAAAAAATTTCTCACGCGACCACTAAGAAAAAGAAAATTGTCCGACAAATCGGGCATGGTCGGGTTTATATCCAAGCGACTTTTAATAACACTATTGTTAGCTTTGCTGACCAAAATGGTAACATCTTAGGTTGGGCGAGCGCTGGTATGGTTGGTTTCAAGGGTCCGAAAAAAGCCACTCCCTATGCGGCCAGTCAGGTAGTAAAGCGGGCCGTTGATGCGGTTGCCCCTTATGGTATCAAAGAAGTGAGTGTCGTGATTAAGGGTGTGGGTGCTGGTCGAGAAGGCGCGATTCGAGCTTTGAATACAAATGGTTTACAAGTACTTTCGGTTAAAGACATGACCCCGATTCCGCACAACGGTTGCCGGGCGCCTAAGAGACGTCGCGTTTAATTGATATCAATATGGGAAAAAATATTGGACCGAAAAATAAAATTGCGCGCCGTTTTCGCACCAACCTGGGTCTGAAAACCAATCCGGCCAAAGTGGCTCGCCGTTTAGGCCAAGCCCCAGGTGTACATGGCCCTAAAAAAAAGGGTGTGGGGAGCAAATCAAGTTTTGGCCGGCAACTATTGGAAAAGCAAAAGGCCAAATTAATCTATGGCATGCGGGAACGACAGTTTTCTCGTTTTGTGGCCGAAGCTACTCGGCAACACGGTGACTCTGCCATCCATTTGTTGCAAATGTTAGAGATGCGCTTTGACAATGTTATTTATCGTCTTGGCATAGGCAGTACGCGAGCCCAAGCTCGTCAATTTGTGAACCACAGCATGTTTACCTTGAATGGAAAACGAATGAATGTCCCTTCGCATTTGGTGCAAGTCGGCGATGTGATCGCTCTTAAAGCAAATAAAGAAAAGAAAGGGCCGTTCGTTGATCTCAGCGAAAAATTGTCAAAGGCCGTGCTTCCCAGTTGGTTAAGTGTTGATCCGGCAGCGAAGACCGCTAAAGTCTTGAGTAAACCGATTGAAAAAGATTTTGATCGGGTTTTTGATGTCAAATTAATCATCGAATATTATTCAGCTCGCTAGTCGGGGGATCGCCCACACAGCGATAAGCAAAAAACTATGGAGCAAATTTTATTACCTACCGGCGTGGAGTTCATTCCCGGAACTGAGCCTAATGTTGCCGAGATAATTGTCACCCCTTGTCATCAGGGGTATGGGACAACCCTGGGGAACGCTTTGCGGCGCATCCTGCTATCATCTTTACCAGGCGCAGCTGTAGAAGCGGTGAAGATAAATGGTGTACAGCATGAATTTTCTACAATTGAAGGGGTGACAGAAGATGTCATTGATATCATTCTCAACTTGAAACAATTAGCGGTAAAGAGTCATTCTGACGAACCAGTGATCCTTAAGCTGTCCAAGAAGGGGATTGGGGAAGTAACTGCGGCTGATTTTGAAAAGAACGCTGATGTGGAAATCTTTAATCCTGATTTGAAAATCTGTACCATCGCGAATGCCAGTACCAAGGTAGAGATGGAAGTGGAGATTGGTCGGGGACGCGGTTACCGCCCGGTGGAAGAAAAGCGAGGAAGAGTAATGGATTTGGGTACGATTTTGGTAGATTCATTGTATAGTCCGATCCGAGATGTGGGTTATAAAGTTGAGATGACGCGCGTTGGTGATGTCACCAATTATGAAAAATTGATCATGCATTTAGAAACTAATGGTACGATGAGCCCTAAGCAGGCGATGAACCAGTCCGTGCGGTTGTTGTTGGATCATTTAGAAGTTTTGGAACAGGCTTCGCTTACCGGAGTAGAGGAGGAAGTGGTAGCCCCGGTGGTGGAGTCAGAAGAAAAACCCAAGAAAATCCGCAAGAGCAAGAAAGCGGACAAAGAAGATAAGACAGATAAGGAGTAAAATCTGATATGCGACATAATAATAAACAGACAATTCTAGGTAGGGAAAAGAGTCCGCGAGAGGCAATGTTGCGCAATCTGGCCCAAAGTTTGATTCTTGAGGGTGGGTTGAAGACAACTGAGGCTAAGGCAAAAGCCGTGCGTCCTTTGGTGGAAAAATTAATCACCAAAGCAAAGAAAAATACTTTGGCTGCCCGTCGGGAGGCAAACAAGTTTCTTTATACTGAAGAGGCCGTGACGAAACTGATGAAAGAGGTTGGTCCGCGTTATCAGACTCGTACTAGCGGCTATACTCGGATTATCAAAATCGCTCCCCGTCGTTCTGATTCTGCAAAGATGGCGAGAATTGAGCTAGTCTAATTTATATGAATACGAAGATTAATCGTGAACAACACGAAATAGACGCTACCGGCCTGGTTTTAGGTCGTCTGGCTTCTAAAATTGCTAGTCTGCTCAATGGTAAGACTAAACCGGATTTTGATCCCAGCCGGGATACCGGAGATTTTGTTACAGTGACTAATGCCGCCAAAGTGAAAATTACGGGTCGGAAATTGGTTCAAAAAGATTATTATAAACACACGATGCATCCGGGTGGTTTGAAAGTAATGCCGATGAAGCGTTTGATGGAGAAGAATCCGGCCGAAGTATTGCGCCGTACAGTTTATGGCATGTTGCCGAAGAATCGGTTGCGCGTTTTGAAAATGAAAAGGTTAATTGTTAAGGCATAAATATGGCAACAGCAACAAAGAAAAAAGAAACAAATCGGACCATTGGCCGGCGCAAGACAGCCGTCGCCCGTGTCCAGCTCACTGGGGGAAAGGGAGAGATCACTATTAATGGTAAAGGACTGAAGCAGTTTTTTGGTAACGAATATTGGTGGAATAAAGTAGTGACACCCTTGCGTCTAGTAGGTCAGGAAAAAGCTTTTGATATATCAGTGCGAGTGGTCGGCGGCGGGATTAATGCCCAAGCCGAAGCGATTCGTCATGGCATTGCCCGGGCCTTGATCAGCCTTAATCCGGAATTTCGGCCAGTATTGAAGGCAGAAGGTTTGTTAAAACGTGACCCTCGGGCCAAAGAAAGAAAGAAGTTTGGTTTGCATCGCGCTCGCCGGGCCCATCAATGGCGAAAAAGATAAGTTTGGCAAAGCCGCTGTTTCTCAGCGGTTTTTTCTTGTCTTTTTTGTGATTTTAGCCTAAAATAGCCATTATGAATGGAGATTCTATTGTCCGCAATACCGCTTACTATACCGTAGCTTCGGTAGGCCAAAAGATAATTTCTTTTGTCTATTTTTCTTTAGTCGCTCGAATGCTAGGGCCAGTAGATACGGGGAAGTACTATTTTACTTTGACCTTTACTACTATTTTTGTAGTCTTGGTGGATTTGGGTTTGACGAATGTCCTTATTCGGGAAGCAGCCAGAAACAAAGAAAAATCTCAAGCCTATTTGGCAAATGTGCTTTGGTGTAAATTGGGATTGGGTGTGTTGACCTATATTTTGTTAGTTTTAGCAATCAATCTTCTGGGTTATCCAGTTGAAATCCGTCATTTGGTTTATGTTTCGGGCCTAACCATGCTGTTTGATTCTTTCCATCTTTCCATTTATGGTTTGTTACGATCTTTAGGTAGTTTGAAATATGAGGCGGCGGGCGTTGTGGGGAGTCAATTATTGACTTTGATTATTGGTACAATTGCTTTATTTACTCATCAGCCGATTATTTGTTTGATTGCCGCTTTTACCGTGGCCAGTTTGTTCAATTTAATCTATGCTTTAATTATTTTATATCAGCGCTATCGTCTTTATTTTTATCCGCATTTAGATCCAGCAATTTTGCGTCCTTTTCTCCGGATTGCCTTCCCCTTTGCTCTTGCCGCAATTTTTGCCCGGGTTTATTCTTATATTGATACGGTTTTACTATCTAAACTCGCCAGTCCGGAAGTCCTGGGTTGGTACAGCATACCTTCTAAGATTACTTATGCATTTCAGTTTATTCCTTTGGCTCTGGTGGCCGCGGTTTATCCTCGTTTCAGTGAGTTCTTTTTAGTTGATAGAGAACGACTGGGAAAAGTATTTGTCCAAGCGATAAAATATTTAGCCGTGATTGTCCTGCCTCTCTCAGTTGGACTTTTCGTTCTCGCTCAGGATATTATAATTTCTCTGTACACTGTCCAGTTCGCCAGTTCAGTTTTGCCTCTGAAAATCCTTTTATTAGGTTTGACTTTTTCTTATCTGGGTTTTCCAATTGGGGCAATTTTGAATGCTACTAACCGCCAGAAGACCCAAACCGTGGTTATTTTTCTGGTCATGATCGTGAATGTGGTTGCTAACATCCTTCTAATCCCACGTCTAGGGGCAGTCGGAGCAGCCATATCTGCCTCCATAGGTAATTTGATTTTGGCGGTTCTAGGCTATGTTTTTGTGCCTAAGGTCGCTCCGGTGGCCCATTGGCAGATTGGTAGGAATCTCATTTTGGTCTTGGTTTGTGCCCTTGGTATGGGGTTGGTGGTGGGGTTCGTTAATAACTATACTCATTATTTGATGGCGATTGTTGCTGGGATGGTGATTTACCCCCTGTTTCTATTCCTCTTTCGAGTTGTTTCTTGGGAAGAGATCCGGACATTTACGGTTTTATTTAAACGAGAAAAAATATGAAAAAGCTTATTATTACTTTGGAGTATCCGCCAGTCAGCGGGGGGGTGTCAGTCTATGTGGAACAATTTGTTCATTCTTTGACCAAAGATGAAGTGGTGGTTTTGGCCCCGGTTCAGTCGGGTAAGGGTGAGATGGTGACCGAAACAGAAAGACTCGGATATGAAATTAGGCGAAGGAAATTATTTTTTCCTATTTTTATCTGGCCCCGTTGGTTAAAAATGGTTGGTTTAGTTTGGAATCTGGTCAAAAAGCAAAAGATTGAGATGGTTTATCTACACCATGTTCTCCCGGTTGGCTATGTGGCTTGGTTGGTGGGAAAAATCACCAAGGTTCCTTTCGTGGTTTTTTCTCATGGGACAGACTTAGAATATGCTACTCGTTCGCGCTGGAAAAGGCATTGGCTCCGGCTGGTGATTGGCTCAGCGGTTCAGGTGGTTTTTAATAGCGAAAACTTGAGACAGCGGTTTCTTAAATTTTTTCCAGAATGGGCCGATAAAACGACCGTGCTTTATCCTTGTCCGGGCATCAATTTTTTGGCCGGAGTTGATCCTCAGAAAGTCACGGCTCTTCGGAATCAATATGCCTTGCTGGGAAAAAAAGTGATTCTCACCGTTAGTCGGTTGGATGATGGTAAGGGGTTGACTCATTTGGTGCGTATTATGCCTCAAATCTTAGCGCAGGAACCAAATTTGGTCTGGATTATCATCGGTGACGGGCCAAAGCAGAAGTATCTCTTAGAAGAAATCCAAAAACAATCCTTGCAAAACGTAGTTCGATATCTCGGGGCTCGTCCGCATGAAGATCTGCCACTGTTTTATGCCCTAGCTGATTTATTTGTGCTTTTAACCCATCCCGATGAGGGGCGGGAAGAGGGTTTGGGACTGGTATTTTTAGAAGCGGCGGCGGCCGGAATACCGGCCGTGGCTGGACGAAGCGGGGGGGTGGAGGAAGCAGTTATTTCTGGACAGACTGGGGTAGTGGTAGATATTTATCAAGGAGACACCAAAGTGGTCAAAGCGATTACTGATTTGTTGCGACGTCCGGAATATGGAAGAGAATTAGGAAAGCGGGCCAGAGAACGAGTCTTGGCTGATTTTCGTTGGGAGAACCAATTACAAAATATAGCGCGTTGGCGGTAATATGGCGAAGATTAGCATTGTCATCCCAGTTTATAATCAAAATGAAAGTTTAGCTTTGGTTTTGCGATCCATCAAACAGCAAACATTCAAAGATATTGAGGTCATTGTTGTAGATGATGGTAGTGTGAATCCTGTGTCCGGGGAATTATTAAGAAAGACTTTGGGCGACTTTCCCCATATTTTGGTTAATCAAGAGAATGCCGGAGCATCGGCGGCGCGTAATAAAGGTTTTTCCTTGGTGCGAGGGGAGATGGTAATTTTTTGGGATGCCGATTTGGTGGCCCAGCCTTCTTTTTTGGAAAAAATGTTTCAGGTTTTGCAAGATAATCCCGGCCTGTCTTTTGTCTACTGTAATTATAATTTAGCCAATGGACGTCTGATGCGCGGCCGTTTGTTTTCTCAGTTGTCTTTGCAAGTTGGTAATTATATCCCAACCACTAGTCTGATTCGGTGTCAAGATTTTCCGGGTTTTGATGAGAGTTTAAAACGTTTTCAGGATTGGGATTTATGGCTGACCATGGCCGAGCAGGGTAAGCAGGGATGTTGGCTGGATGAGAATTTACTTCAAGAACAAAAAAGTGATCAAAAGATCAGCTATTGGTTACCGCGTTTTGCCTATCATTTTCCTTGCCGCTACCTTCCTGGCGTTTGTCACCGAGTCAGAGCCTACGAAGAAGCGAGGGCGATTGTTAGGCGCAAGCACGGATTATTTGTCTCCTAAGCGGGCGAGAGCAAAAGTCGGGTGGCCATTCATAAAATCAATCGCAGCCAGTGGTTTTTTGCCTTCTAGTTGTAAAAGTTCAACCAAAAGACTGTCTTGACCGGCTCCGATATATAATGAATTTTCTTTAACCAGCACTTGGCCAGCTGGTATTTTTTCTCTCCCAATTTTTATTTCCAACAATTTGATTCTTTTTTCTTTCCAAGTTGTCCAGATGCCCGGCCAAGGAGTAAAGGCCCGATACTGGTTATAAATATCTTGGGCTGATTTGGTCCAATCAATTTTACCGCTGTCGCGAGTGAGAGGTTCGCAAAAGGTCGCCGAGTGTTCAGTTTGCGGTTGGGCAGTGATTTTTTTGGTGATGATATCAGGTAAACAAGCGGTCAAAGAGTCTCCGGCTAAATTCGCCAGCTTAGCTTCTAAGGTTAGATAATTATCAGTCGGAGCGATGGCTAAACGATCTTGGTGAAAAATCGGCCCCGTATCCAGGCCAGCGTCGATGGCCATGATGGTGATACCAGTTTCTTTTTCTCCTTGGAGTAGAGCAGTTTGAATGGGAGAAGCTCCGCGATATTTAGGGAGAAGGGAAGTGTGGACATTGATAATTCCTAGGGGTAAAGAGTTAATCAGAGCCAGGGGGATTATTTTTCCATATTGAGCAACCAAACCCAGATCAGCTGTTAAAGGAAGAGAGTAGTTTTTCAGAGAAGAGGGTTGGGCTATGGTTAGACCTAATTCTTGAGCTACTATTTTTACTGGCGGGGATTGAAGTATTTGTTGGCGACCAATTGGTTGGTCCGGAGCGGTGATAACTAAAACCACCCGGGCTAATTCTTTTTCCACAATCAGGCGAAGGAGGTGGGCCGCAAAATTATGAGTGCCAAAAAAAACGATGGTCGGAAGCATGTTAACGATTAAAGATATTTTTTGCTTTGTCAATAAAAAGCACGCCGTCCAAATGATCGCATTCATGTTGGATCACTCGAGCTAGGAAATCCTGGGCCACAAATTCCAGTTCTCTTCCCTGGATATCTCGCCCGCGAACAGCAATCTTTTGATAACGTTTTACTTCGCCGTACAGTCCAGGAACAGATAAGCAGCCCTCTAGGTCTTTTATTTTTTTGCGCGAAAGCTTTTCCCAGCTCGGATTGATAATAACTAAATCTCCGCTAGTTGCTAATCCAGAATTGAGGTCGGTCTTGGTAGCTTCTTCTCCGATGGCAATCAGACGAAGATTGAGACCGATTTGAGGTGCGGCCAGGCCGACCCCCTCTGCAGTCTTCATAGTAGCGACTAAATCAACCACTAAATCAGGAAAAGAGGGTGATTCCCAGTCTGCCGCGGTTAGCAAGACAGAGGGTTGGCGTAGATCCCGATCGTTTTGGGGGTGGGTTTTTATGGTTCGGATCATATCAAGGAGAAAGTAAAGAAAGGGGGTTGGGATCGATTTTGACCCCGGTGGCTAATTGAGGATTAACCGTTGCCAGAATTTCAGCCCATTTTTTCATTTCTGTCCGGGCGATTACTACTTGCCAAAATTCTCCCCGGTAGTATTTTGGTTGCATTTCCAATGGACCCATTACTTTAGTAAATTTATTGGACTTTGTCAAGATCTCCAACCCAGCTTGGGCTCTTTCTCTGGCAATTTTGACGGAAGAGCCGGTAAAGATGTAACGGGTGAGAAATTCATAAGGTGGATAGTGCAGGTCGCGACGGGATTGAAGTTGGAGACGGTAGAATCGATCTAATTCCTGGCAGGAGCGCAATAGTAGCTGTTGCGGATTGGAGGTTTGAATAAAAAATTCACTGTCGGGATGTCTTTTGTATTGGACCCGGGCCAGTTTATGTAGCGTATTTTCGTTAGCGCGATATTCGGGGAGAGCGGTCTGTCGGTCAAAATCCACGATTACAATCACATCAAGTTTTGACCAATCTAGACAAGCCCAGGCCAAATCGGTTCCGACAATGATGGCTTGCGGAGGTATTTTTTTATTTTCTGGACTCAAACTGTCCAATTTAATGACTGGTCGCTTGGGATCAATCAAAAAACGGCGGATTTCTTTAGCTAATAGTTCGGTGCCAATGCCGGATAATTTTACACCAGTTGAATGGCATTGAGGGCAGATGAGAGAAGGGGAGATTTGGGTATGGCAATAATGGCAACAAAGGGTTGGACCGGTTGATTTTTCTTCATGAAACACCAGTGGTAATTGGCACTGGGGACATTGGTAGATGTAGCCACAATCATTGCAACCATAGGTGGTGGCCAGTCCTAATCGGTTAACATTAAAAAACATCTGACCAATTTCCGGGTTGTTTATTTTTTCAATTACAGCCTCGCCTAAGGGTGAGAAATTTCCTCCTAATCTTTCTCGACCTAAATCAATGATGGTGGTTTTAATTGGTATTAACGAAGTTCGGCCCTTGATCAAAGATTTGGCCGTTCGATAATACATGTTTAGAGAAGGGGAGTAGCCGCAAAAAGTTAAAGGAATGTCCAGTGTCTGGGCTAAGAGGCGGCCAACATCCTGATTGTGCCAACGCGGGTTTTGGTCCCAATGTTTGTGGTTTTCATCTTGTTCTCGATCAATAATGAGCGCCCCTAGGTTGGCAAAAGGCAGAAAGATGGCGCTGCGAGTTCCAAGGCAAATAATGTCTTTTTGTTCGCGGACGATTTTTCGCACTAAGTTTTTTTCTCGTGTTGATAGTTCAGAATGCCAAATGATCAGACGTTCTTTTTTTTCTTTTAACAATTCCTGTAAGGGTGCTAAATCATTCACTTCGGGTACCAAAATTAAGGTTTGGCCTAGGCTGGAGTGAGAACGTAAATAAGTCAATCGCTCTTTTTCGTTGTGATATTGGCAGTACTCTTCACAGAAACCTTTCTTTTTTTTGAGACTGATTTTGGGGATCACTATTTTTTTCCGGACTGGTATTTCTCCTAGACTCAGTTTAAGAAATACGGACAAAGATACTCCGTAGATGGCGGCGAGTTGCTGGAAAAGGGAAAGAATTTCTGGTCGGATTATTGGTGTAGTGGTCAGTAAGCTCGTGATTGGTTTCAAGGTAGAAGATTCGGTCGGATCAGATTGAGGGGAAAGCCCAATAATCACACCTTTCTTTTGATGCTGGCGGAAGGGGACGAGCACGGCCTGACCGATTTTGAGGTCGGCCGCTAAGGCGGGGGGGACAAGATAGGTAAAGCTGTGGATGTCCTTGGGTAGACGCACCAGGGGGCAGACCTCAACGCGCATGTTAGATGTTAAAATTACCGACGAGATAGCCAACACCAAATGGTCCTTCGTAAGAATAATTGACGAATCGGTAGTTGATGTTTTTGAGGATTCCCAGGAGAATGAGAAGGGAACGATAGCCGCATTCCGCGGCCTCTTGAATGAACTGTGGTTCGAGATTGGTTAGTCCGACGAGATTCTGATTTTCTAATAAGGAAATAATTCTTTCGTCGAATTCTTTTCCGGCCTTAGCATAACCAGCCGGCGCTTCAGTGGTGAGAGCGTGGGAAAGATCGCCCGAGGCAATGACCGCGATGCGTTTTTCCGAATTCAGGATGATGTTTTTTAATAATTCACCGAAGCGAAGATGGGTTTTGGTATCTTGAGCACAGTAACCAATGGGCAAAACACGCACTTGGGGAAGGTGACGAGTCAGATAAAATAAAGGTACGGTGCAACCATGATCTAAATTACTTTCGCTGATCAGTTGTACAGGCAGGTTTTCTAGAGTGGCTTCGTGGCTGATTTTGGCTGCCAAGAAATCCGCGCCTGCCCAGTGTTGGGTAGTTTCAAAATCGCCAAATTGTTGAAAGGCAGAGTCGAAGTGAGTATGGGCATTGACGGTGAAGGCTTCCGAAAAAAGACTGGTGTGAGGCGAGATGACAATGAGAAGGTCGGGCTTGGATAAATACAAATCTTCCTCGAGTTTCTCCAGAGCTTTTTTAGTTGAGGAAATTTTTTCCAGCTCATCTTTTCCAATGTTCGGGATGAGGAGAGGGGGATGGGGGACAATGGCGCTAAAGACAAGAGACATATCAGAAATTATTTACCGCCCATTGGGCGATTTTTTTAGGTTCGGTAAAACGAGAAGAATAATCAGGATTAGCTAAAGTGAGAATAAAAAAGATCCGGTTGTCTTGCGGTCGGCGGATGGTCATAACTAAACAGGCTCCGGCTTCGTTTAGATATCCAGTTTTACTTGTTAGAATTTCGAAATTTAGGCCGGTCTCTTTGGTGAGAAAATTTGTATGATAGTCATGGTGGGTCTGATAACCATCCAAGTCTTTTATTTCTTGGTAAGTGTATTCTTGGGTGCCGAGATAAAAACCAAGGATTTTATTTTTGTTGGCTAGACGATAAAGTTCTAAATAATCTCGAGCGGTCGTGAGATTGCCGAGATTATAGCCATCCGTATCTACAAATGTAGTGTTAACCAAATTCCAGTCTGCAGCTTGTTCGTTCATGCGTTGGATGAAAGCATTTTCATCTGGCTCTATTGCCTTGACCAGAAAACGAGCGGCGGTGTTAAAAGACGATACTAAAAGTGCCGACATCAGATCTGAATGACGGAAAATTTCTCCGGCGCTGATTTTGAAAGCATAGTGATAGCTAGCCTGGTGTTTGGCTGGATCATAAACAGAAGAGTCGTTCAAATCCAGGCCTTCTTTTAGCAGACGATAGGCGGTCATAACCTTGGCTAAAGAAGCCATCGGCCTTTTGACATCTATATTCTTTCCTGCCAAGATCTCTCCGGTCTGGTAATCAGCAATCAAGTAAGTATCCACAGGCGTAGAGAAAGTAGGGCCGACAAAGGCGGCTTGGGCTTCTGGGATTTTATACATTTTACCAGTTTCAGCGCTCGGATCTGGTAACTGGGATACTTGGACAGGAGCGGTTTTTAAGGTTTCAGGTTTAATCTCGGTCGCCGCCAATTGTCGGCCGCTGGAAAGAGGGGAACCAAGGCGATGATTTTGAAAAGTGATGGCGTCAGTCCAAATGACATTACTCCATTGATAGCCGAGCTGGTTAAAAGTGTCTTCAGAAGTGAGGTGCCGCAGTTTTCCATTTTCTACTACATAGATTTTACTTCCCCCTCGCTGGCCAACTAAGGTGCCATCTTTGAATAAAGCCGCTGATCCGGGCTGATAATTGGATAATTCTTGAGAGGTGACAATAGTTGCTTTCAATCCAGGATAATTAATGGCGGCGATTTGAGGATCAGAAATTTCTTGGTAGGCATTGTCTTTGAGGTAATACAGCGGCCCATTTTTACCTAGACGCACCAGACGTCCGGCAATATCAGCCGTGGTATTTTCGATGGTTTTGCCGATTTTATAATTCTGTAAGTCAGTAGAGTCGGCAACAATGATTTCATCCGGATGATAACCAAATTTTTGAATCAAAGAGGAATTGGCGAACGGTCGGGCGTAGTCGCCATCAATGAGATAATAGTTGCCAGCTACTTTTAAGAGTGAATAATTGGGAAAAGATAAGTCTGGGCCAGCAGGAAAGCTGGTTAAGACTTCTGACCGTACTCGGATAACCATTTTAGGGTCAAAACGGCTGAGGAAAACACTCAGGTTAGTGATTAGGCGTTTTTGGCCGTTCGCAATAAGATAAATGTCCGGACTTTCGTTAGCTTGTAAAAGCGAACCATCTGGGTAGGTCTGACTAAACCAAGTTGTCCATAGTTTCCAAAAGTTTTTATTACCCAGAATGTGGGGGGTATAGGTATACAGGAAGGCGGTGGCTGCTGTCGCTGGAGAAACAGTCTGGCCATCAATGACATATATGGAATTCGCTTTTTTTATCCAAGTCTCAAGAAGATAATGGTCATAATACCAGCGCATAATACCAGCGGCGCTATCCACCTGGGTGGCAAAACCACGATGTTTGGCCACTTCTGGGTCAGAAGTAGAACAGTTGTCACAAACACCATAACCAGTGGCCCAATCAAATTGAGATTGCTTAGGATCTGGATCAGTGATTAAACTCTGTTCTTTTTGTAATTTTACTAGGAGGTATTGGGGGTTGATTTTATGAGTCTGGGCCGCTTGGTAAATAATGTCCGCGGCTTTTTGGCGTTTATTATCCAAGTCTTTTGTCCAGTGTTCAGCTAATGGGCTGTTTTGTGATTCTAGAAAAGATTGAATATCAGTCCGACTCATGCTGCGGTAGTTTTGCAACTCATCGTCAGAAATAATGAAATTTGGATTAAAAGACTGGCTCTCTTCGGCAAGAGCAAATAAAGGTTGAGCCAGAAGAACAAAGCCCAATAAACAAAATAATCCGGTCTTTTGAATACACCACCTTTGATCTTTCATGCCCGTATTATACCAAAGATACCGGGGAAGGAGAAGCGCTTGGGAATGGCCTTATTTTAAACTAATTTTGCCTTTGTCCACAGTCGCTGTGATGGTCATGTTTTCTTGGAGTCGGCCAGAGATGATGTCCATGGCTAAAGGATCAAGAAGCTCGGTTTGGATGACCCGTTTTAACGGACGGGCACCTAAATTGGAATCATAGCCTTTTTTAGCCAACCAATCCTTAGTTTTATCCGTGATTTTCAGGGTGATCTTTTTTTCTGTCAAACGTTGGGAGACTTGGGCCAATTGTAAATCCACGATCGCTCGGATTTGTGTTTGGTTCAAGGGATGGAAGGTAATGATATCGTCAACGCGGTTCAGGAATTCCGGTTTGAATCTTTCTCGAAGGGCTTCCATGGTTTTTTCTTTGATTTTTTCCAATTGTCCCTGTTCACCCTTTTTTTGGTTCGCTGCAAACCCCAGATCTCCGTGCCGGCCCATTTCCATAATCAATTCTGAACCAATGTTACTAGTCATGATAATAACTGTATTTTTGAAATTGACCTTCCGACCTTTGGCGTCAGTGAGGTGTCCATCGTCCAGAATTTGCAGCATAACATTAAAAACATCAGGGTGAGCCTTTTCAATTTCATCAAAAAGGACCACAGAATAGGGACGGCGACGGATAATTTCAGTTAACTGCCCGCCTTCATCATAGCCCACATAGCCTGGGGGAGAGCCCACGAGCTTGCTAGTGGCATGTTTTTCCATATATTCGCTCATGTCTACTCGGACCAAAGCATTTTCGTCGTTAAAAAGAAATTCGGCTAAGGCCCTAGCCAATTCGGTTTTGCCTACTCCGGTTGGCCCCATAAAGATAAAGGAGCCAATGGGTTTTTTTTCTTCGGAAACTCCAGCCCGAGAACGGCGAATAGCATTGGCCACTGCCCGGATGGCTTCATTTTGGCCGATGACTCGTTTACCGATTTCTGTTTCCATGAGAGCAAGCTTGGCCACCTCATCTTGAAGCATTTTTGCTACTGGAATACCGGTCCAACGAGAAACAACGGCAGCGATATCTTCGTCCGTAACTTCTTCTTTGAGAATAGCGCGGCCGGATTGAATTTGGCTGAGACGTTTTTCATCATTACGGATGGCCTCTTCTCGCATAGGAATTTTGCCATAGCGGATTTCAGCGACTTTTTGTAAATCACCCCGTCTTTCCTCGATGTCAGCTTCTTGTTTAAGTTTGTCAATCGCCTTTTTATGCTCCCGGATTTGCGTGATTATTTCTTTTTCATTTTTCCAGTGTAGCTCCAGTTCATGACTCTGTTCCTTTAGGTCGGCTAACTCTTCTTTTAATTTAGTCAGCCTTTCTTTGGATTCTTCGTCGCTTTCCTTTTTCAGAGCCCGCATCTCAATTTCAATCTTCATGGCCTTTCGTTTCATTTTGTCCAATTCATCGGGCATGGAATCAATTTCAATCCGTAGGGCGGAAGTGGCTTCATCAATCAAATCAATCGCTTTATCTGGTAAAAAACGATCAGTAATATAACGGCTGGAAAGTTCAACTGCAGCGACAATGGCCGGATCAGTGATGCGAACACCGTGGTGAACTTCATATTTGTCTTTAATACCCCGCAGAATAGCAATGGCATCTTCAGTATTTGGTTCTAAGACAAGAACGGGTTGGAAACGGCGTTCAAAGGCAGCGTCTTTTTCGATGTGTTTTTGGTATTCTTTCAAAGTGGTGGCCCCGATAGTGTGTAATTCACCGCGCGCCAGGGAAGGTTTGAGCATGTTGCTGGCATCGATCGCCCCTTCGGAAGAGCCGGCTCCAACAATGGTGTGTAGTTCGTCAATGAATAAAATGATTTTTCCAGCTGAGCTGATGACTTCTTTAATTACGGCCTTAAAACGTTCTTCGAATTCCCCGCGGAATTTAGTTCCAGCGATTAAGGCGCCAATATCCAGAGTAATGATTTCTTTTTCTTTTAAGCTTTCTGGGACATCGCCGTTAACGATTCTTTGGGCTAAGCCTTCAACGATGGCGGTTTTACCCACCCCGGGTTCGCCAATGAGGACGGGATTATTTTTTGTCCGCCGGGAAAGCACCTGCATGACTCGTCTGATTTCATCATCCCGGCCGATCACGGGATCTAGTTTTTCTCGACGGGCTAATTCGGAAAGATTTTTACCGTATTTTTCCAAGGCTTGGTATTTAGTTTCTGGTTCAGGGCTGTCTACTTTTTGATTGCCCCGCACCGTAACCAAGACTTTTAGAGTCTCGTTATAATTTATTTTTCTTTTTTGGAGGATTTCATTAATAGGGTTCGGATTAGTTAAAAAGGCGAGAAACAAATGTTCTACGCTAATGTATTCATCGCCCATTTTTCGACTTTCCTGTGAAGCATTCTGTAAAATACCGGCCGTGGCTGGTGACAAGAAAATTTGTCCCAATCCACCCAAGGGGCGGGTAGGGGATTTAGGCAGGCCATTAATCATCTGGCTGATTTCTTCGCTAAGAGTGCGGATGTCAGCATTCATTTTTTTGAATACAGAATCCACGATCCCATTTTCTTGGCTAATTATAGCCAAAAAAAGGTGGGGTGGTTCCACTTGTATTTGGCCGTTGTTATTGGCGATTTCTGCGGCCATTTGGATGGCTTCTTGAGATTTGCTCGTAAAGTTTTGAGGGTTCATAGTTATCACTCTTTATGGATGAGTGATAAAAGTATACTCATATTGTTTTTTTTTGTCAAATCAAGTAAAATAAGCTAAGAATAGAAGCCGTAAAAACATCCCCATGCGGGTATTTATCGCTTTCCAGGTAAATAAAGAAGTAAGAAATCAGCTGCATCGGTTGCAGTTAGATTTACAGGCTCTGAACCGACGTCAAAAATTACGCTGGACAAATCCAGTGGGTTTTCATGTAACAGTGGAGTTTTTAGGACAAAAGAGCCTTGAAGAAGTGAAACAAATAAGTGCAGTTTTAGATCAGGTAGCCGCAGAAGCCACTCCTTTTAATCTCTGGTTGGCCAGAATAGGGGGGTTTCCCAATGCCAGTGCCCCGAAAGTGATCCATGTTCGAGTCCAAGATGAGAAAAATGAAGCGGCCAGATTACGTCATCAAATTCTTTTGCCTTTAGGTATCTCAGAAAAGGCTCATCCTTGGCAGCCGCATATCACGGTAGCGCGTAATCCGCAAGGAAAGTATGTGGATGGGCTTTCCCTGGTGAAATGTGAACCGATAACGTGGGGAATAGAATCAATGTATTTGATAAAAAGCGAATTACAGCCCAATGGTCCTAAATATACGATAATTAGTACGCATAACTTTGGCCAAGCTAAATTATGAAATTGCTCGGCATCAGGATTGATGAGATTACGATGCAACAGGCGGAAGAAAAAACCACAGAATTTTTTGTTAGTCCCGGACAAAAAATGATTTTTACACCTAATCCAGAAATGTTAGTTGATGCCCAAACCGATAAATATTTTCAACAGGTTTTGAATCGCGGATCTTTGAATATTTGCGATGGGGTGGGCCTGCGGTTGGTGACGCGAGGTAAATTGGAAAAGATTTCCGGAGCTGATTTTTTGTTGAAAGTTTGCCAACAGGCGGTGGCTCGTGGTCAGAGTGTGTATTTGCTTGGTTCGGGTTCTAAAGAAACAATTGAGACCGCGGCCAAGCATTTACTGGAGTTGATACCCGGTCTGGCCATTGCTGGTTTTCATCCTGGTTTAGTCATTGGTTATTTGCCTTGGAACAACGAAGCAATCGAATATAATCAAGCCGAGAATCGGGAGATAATTTCTCGAATAAATCGGTCTGGTCCGGCTGTTTTGTTTGTCGGATTTGGTCATCGGAAGCAAGAAAAGTGGATTTTTGAGAATCTAAAATATCTACCGACGGTAAAAATCGCTATGGGAGTGGGTGGAGCCTTTGATTTTTTGTCCGGGAAAGTGGTCCGGGCGCCACTATCCTGGCAAAATCATGGCTTAGAATGGCTGTGGCGATTTTTGCATGAGCCGTGGCGGATAAAAAGGATTTGGAAAGCAACCGTTAATTTTATTTGGATCTATGTTAGCCAAAAACGTAAGTAAACATCTCAATAAGCTTCAGCAGAAAAAATATCGACGGGAGTACAAGGAATTTGTTGTGGAAGGGGTCAAGGGAGTGGACGAAGCTTTGGCTTCGGCCAATGAGGTCTTGACTCTGGTCGTGGAAGGTAAACGTCGGGATGAGCCCGAGTTTAAGACTTTAATTACTGCGGCCGAAGCGAAGGGGACCGCTATTATGTATTGTGGCCGGAATGATATTGATTTGATTAAAAGCACAGAGACATTTCCTGGTATTTTAGCGGTGTTAGCCATGCCCGAAATAGTTTTAGAAGATTTTTTGCCGGGCCATATCATTTGTCTGGATCGCGTACAGGATCCGGGGAATTTAGGGACCATCATTCGGACCGCTGATTGGTTTGGGGTTAAGAATATTTTACTGTCAGAAGAAAGCGTCGATGTTTATAATCCCAAGACCGTCCGAGGAACTATGGGTTCGATTTTTCATCTCCAGGTATTTGTTAGTAAGAATTTGGTTTCTAGTTTGAAAAGTTTAGTGGAAAAAAAGGATTATCGAGTAGTCAGTTTGGAATTGGGCGGGCAGGATATTTCCAGTTTGAAGGTGAAAGAACCGACAATTTTTGTGTTTGGCAGTGAATCTCATGGTTTGCGCCCGGCCTTGGCTGAATTAGTTGAAGAACGTTATACCATCCCAGGAAATGGTGGGGCGGAATCATTGAATTTGGCCATTGCTGCTGGTATACTAATGAGTAAATTATGATTCGCACTCGTTTTGCCCCTAGCCCAACCGGACGTCTTCATGTAGGTGGACTGCGCTCCGCTTTGTTTAATTACCTCCTGGCAAAAAAAAATCAAGGAAATTTTCTTTTACGTATTGAAGACACTGATCAGACACGTCTCATGGCGGGCGGGATAGAAAACATCCTAAATTCTTTGGTATGGGCCGGGATAGTGCCTGATGAAGGAGTAATTTATGATTCAGAGATGAAAATTAGCCAAAAAGGAGGAAAAGGACCATATATTCAGTCAGAACGATTATCAACCTACCAAAAATACGCCCAGGAGTTATTAAAAAAGGGTTTTGCCTATTATTGTTTCTGTACTAAAGATAGATTGGAAGAAATCCGGACGGTCCAGGAGTGTTCCAAACTGCCCACTGGATATGATGGGCATTGTCGGGAATTAAATTCGGAACACGTGGCCGAATGCTTAAAAAAGGGGATGCCCTATGTCATTCGTTTACGGATGCCCCGAGAAGGCGTGACGACTTTTACAGATTTGATTCGGGGGGAGGTCACTTTTAAGAATGAGTTAATTGATGATCAGGTGTTGATTAAAGCCGATGGGTTTCCGACCTATCATTTAGCGGTAGTCGTGGATGACCATCTCATGGAAATCACCCACGTCATTCGAGGGGAAGAGTGGTTACCCTCCACACCTAAGCATATTCAGTTATATAAAATGTTTGGTTGGAAACAACCTCAGTTCGCCCACTTGCCTTTGTTGGTTAATGAGCAAAAACAAAAATTGAGCAAACGACACGGAGATGTGAGTGTAGAGGATTATCAAGAGAAAGGTTATCTACCAGAAGCGCTGGTGAATTTTGTCGCTTTCTTGGGGTGGAATCCTGGAGACGAAAGAGAAATTTTTTCTTTGTCAGCTTTAGAAAAAGAGTTTGATTTTAGTCGGGTGAGTAAGGCGGCCGCGGTTTTTAATGTGGAAAAATTAGATTGGTACAATCAACAATATTTGCGCCGTTATGACCAGGAGGCCTTGGCAATTCTTACCAGGCCATTCTTCCAACAGGCGGGCTTACCCATTGAAGATCGACCCCTTTCTTGGTTAGCACAAGTTGTAGCCTTGGAACAATCACGAGCTTCAACTTTAAAGCAAATTGTAGAAAATACCGCTTTCATTTTTTCTGATGAGTTGTCATATGAAGCATCGCTTTTGGTTTGGAAAAAATCTACTCGAGAAGAAACAAAGAAAAATTTAGGGGAGTTGATAGATTTTTTGTCAAAAATTGAAGAATCGAATTGGACAAAAGAAGATTTGGAAAAGTCTGTTGGGGATTGGATAAAGATCGGGGAAAGGGGAGTGGGGGAGATTCTTTGGCCGTTGCGGGTATCTTTGTCGGGAAAGATGAATTCCCCTGGTCCATATGAGATTGCAGCGGTTTTAGGTAAAACCAAGACTTTAGATCGCCTCCATCAGGCTCAAAAACTGTTACTGGCCCTTTAAAAAAGGTGAAAGGGGAGGGGTGTGGTATAATACCAAAGATAATTTCCTTCCATGCTTAGGAAACAGATAATTAAATTGATTTTTAAGGTAATTTTGATTATTGTCTTTTTTGGCACTCCGGTTTGTCTGTGGACGGTAGGAGAAAGTACTATAGATCTGGGTGGAGAGAAAACCGAGATAGATGCTTTAAATGCTAAAATTGCGGAAAAAAAAGAAGCAATAAAGAAACTCGAAGCGAGTATTGAGGATTATAAACAGAAAATTCAACAGAAAAGATTAGAAGCGGTTTCCTTATCTAATCAGACGGCTATTTTAGATAATCGGATTGCACAAGTGGAATTAGATATTCGGGCAACAGAAGAAAAATTAAGTTCATTGAATTTAGAGATTCAAGCTCTAGAATTGATGATTGGAGAAAAAGAAAAAGCCATTGCCAAACAAAAAATAATTTTAGGAGAATTGGTGCGCTCTATTCAGAGGCAAGAAGGGAAGAGTTATTTAGTAGTGGTAGCGGCTTATGACAATTTTTCCGATTTTTTTGATAAAATCCAGCATCTAGAAACTGTGCAACAGGACCTAGGGGCCAGCGTTCGAGCTCTGCAGGGGGTGAGGACTGAATTAGCGGACAAAAAAACTCAAACTGAGGAACGCCAAGCACGGTATCAGGAATTAAAAGAGACTTTAGATCAAAAGAGATTTGATCTGCAGGAGCAGATCCAGATAAAACAGACTTTACTAGTGCAAACTAGTCAATCTGAAGCTAAATTTAATACTTTGTTGCTTGGTTTGCGAGAGCAGTATCAAGCCATTGAAAGTGAAATCAACGCCATTGAAAAAGAAGTGCGTGATCGTTTAAGTAAAGAAGAGCAAGAGAAGCTTGAAGAGAGTGATAGCGGCGGACAATTATCCTGGCCGAGCCAGACCCATTATATTACCTCTGAATTTCATGATCCGGAATATCCTTATCGACATATTTTTGAACACAGCGGTATTGATTTACGAGTTGGGCATGGTTCGTCAATAAAAGCGGCTGCTTCGGGTTATGTGGCTCGGGCCAGGGTCTGTGGTTCTTCTTCTTGTTATAGTTATATAATGTTGATACACAACAGTGGTTTGGCCACGGTTTATGGCCATTTGAGCAAGATATTAGTGAATGAAGACCAGTTCGTCACTCGTGGCGATGTTATTGCCCTTAGTGGTGGTACTCCTGGAACAATTGGGGCTGGGCCTTTTGTCACTGGTGCTCATTTGCATTTTGAAGTACGTAAGAATGGTATTCCGGTTAATCCTCTATTGTATTTGAATTAGAGAAGAAAAGAGAAGTGTCGCAAAATATTAGACAGAAAAATAAGAGGAAAGAAAAGGGGATAGCCCCTTCTTTTGTTTAGAAGGTCATTTTTAATGGATTAGATTCAGATGTGGAGCCTTCTTTGCCTTTTTATTAAGTAGTTGTTAAAAAAAGAAAAAATATTTTTATTCTCATCAGTCTGATTAAAAGAAAGTTTTGGTTGGACTTTTAAGGATGGGTTAGTGGTAGTAGATGAGGTGGGGTTTAAGGGGAACAAGAATATAGTGTCATATAAGATATATTGTGAGACACATAATATATTCCTTTATAACCCTCCCCTTTTACTTATTTTTGTCTTTTATTGCCAATAGATTCTTCCCGCGAATCTCAAATCTAAATAAGTAAAGGAATTATTTTTTATTTTGTTTTGTAAAATATAATTAAATTCTTGAAAGATATCCTCGGGTTGACGGTTGAGCCGAATAAGGACCTTTTTTCCTCCCCAGGTATGGATGATCCCCTCTTGGGGTACTGTTGTCAGTTCTAAATAGGCGAAGCTCATTTTTGGGTTGGTATTAAAAAGTTTATAGTATTTAATTACCTCCCCAATCTCCTCGGTGGTCAAAATATCATCGCCTTTCTGTACCTCGGTCTTAATTGGGAAACTGGGTTTGGCGACGATGGGATAGTCCCCAAATTCCCGCATAATTATTTCCGGATTAATGGTAGGTTCGGGGAGGACAATTTTTTCTGTACTAGAGACCTCGGTGGTCGTTGTCGGAGTGGCTGGAATAGTAGGTAATTCAAATTGACTGAGGATTTCTAAGACCCGACCGTTGGTGTCTAAATAATACCAATACTGAGGAGAGACAAAGATGACTGTAGAAATTTTTTCTTGGATAAGAATTTCGATTGTGTCCGGGAATTTCTTGTGGACAATGATTGATTCTAAGGCGTATTTGTTTTTTAGGACATCGCGAATATCATTGAGGTTTATCAAGAAATAATTGCGGCCAGGTAAGATAAAAAAGCGTTGATAGTTGATGATGCCTTCCACTGTTTGTTGCAAGTCCCCTGTCTCTAGTCTTTGGGTGCCAACAATTTCTATTTTTTTAATGGAAAAAAAGGGGTGGTAGAATAGAAGACTGAGAGTAACCAAGAGTAAACCGAAGCACAGAAGAATCATGATTTTGGTCCGGGCTCCGGCGACGGAAGGGTTTTGGAAAGGATTGCGCTTACGGTCATGCCAGTCATAGTCATGGTAGATTTGTCCTGGGCTGGGCCTTTTTCCTAGAACATAATTTAGGCGGTTAACCCCCCGTCCGATTTTTCTTTTGAGACGATAACGATTGAGCAATCCGGAAAGCACATGATTAGAATCCCCGTTTCCATTTACGCCAGTACTCAAAGAAACGGGTTAAATAGTATTTTTTAGTAATTGGTAAATCAAAACTGGGCTGGAGATTGATTCCCTGGCCGCCGAATCCGGTTTTGAAATGGGTTAACCCAAAGAAAGGATGGTGAGGAGAGGCATTGTCTGGGGCAATCCCCCAGAAATTGTAATGGCGACAATTTCTGTTTTTGGCTTCTTTTATTGCCGACCATTGGACAAGATATGAACTAGGTAATTTATTATTCAGATTGAGAGATGCCCCATGGCGATAAGCGGCCATAGAACCATAAAAAATTATGATGGCCGCCGAATCCAACCGACCATCTGGTAAGTATCCGAGAATAAGAAGAGAATCATGATTTTTGAATTCCGTCTCAATATAATGAGGAGAAAAACGATGAAAATTATGTCTTTGTGCTGTTTGGTCATGGAGCTGATTGAACATGGCCAGACGCGAAGGGTCAGTGGTTTTTTCAATTACCACACCTTCTTTTTCACAACGGCGGATTTCATAACGATGACCTTTTTTCATTTGAGCCAGGAGCTGCTCTTCGGAGAGGTCCTTTAGACTTAGAATCCAGGTGTGTTCGGCCAAACTATGTAGAGGAGAAGGTCGGAGACCAGCCGCTCGCAGACTCGCCTCCCCTTTTGGGTTAGCCGGGGTGAAGGGGCTGGTACGGATAAAATCCAGGTGCTCTTTTTGAGCGAAGTTTTTTAAATGATTGAAAAAGGTTTGTACCATGACTGGATCAGACCAATTTAGAATGGGACCATAAGGAAGATAAAGAAAATTTCCTCGTCGAGCATGGGTGGTCAGAACCAGAGAACCGCCGATGAGTTTTTCTTGTTCGTAAATACCCCAGATCCAACCTTTTTCTCCTTGGGATTCATAAAAACGCCGGTATTCCGGAGATTGCACAAAAAGCGTATATGGTTGTCGGCGGATGAATTCGTCCCAATCACATTCATTGGTGATCAGTTTAATCTCCATAAGTATTGAGGGTATTAACAATTCTTTGGGCGATGATGGGGGTAATGGCCAGGTCAGTAGGCAAATTGATCACTTGTTTAGCGAGAGTTTCCGCCTGGGGGCAGCTGTTTAGTTGGTATTGGGCCGCTTCTAAGCTGATATCTTTCGGAGCTACTGGTTGGTTGTACCAGTCGCCTAGAATAATCCCCTTTTGACGACAATACTGGTGGATTTGGGCGGGTTGATTGGTTAATACTGGATAACGGAGCCAGATGGATTCCCCATCCCATTCTGGTTTTTCTAAGTGAGAATTAGAAAGATGGAGATCATAATAACGGGCAATATTGGCGCGGTGCTGATTGATTTTTTCTAAATCGGAAAATTGAGACAGAACGATTTCTGCTAAACAATTGGCCAGCCGACAAGGAATAAATTTTGGTCGTTCCCCTCGTTTCTCCCCATCGGTAATGATACGCATTGTCAAATGTAATTTTTTAGTTAAAAAAAGGAATAATTTCCCTAAGAAAAAATGATAAAGTGGTTTAGAGAAATAAAAAATGGGGAAATGAAGAAGGATGGGAAAAATTTGGGAACGCGGAAAAGATGGAAGATTATTTTTTAATTCCCGGATTTTTTCTTCGTCGTTTTTTCGATTACTAATAAGAGCACCGCCGCGGCCGCAAGAAATAATTTTATCTGTACCAAAACTGAAAATAGCGTAATCACCAAAAGTGCCGAGTAAGCGTCCTTGGTAACGAGCCCCAAGAGCGTGTGCACAATCTTCAATGATGGCTATCCCCCGCTCTTTAGCTAAGGCCAAGATTCGCTCCATATCAACCGACCGACCAAAAGTGTGCTGGATGATTATCGCCTTGGTACGGACAGTTATTTTGTTGATCAGCAAATCAACATTGAGATTGAAATCAGGATTAATATCGACATAGATGGGGACGGCGCCGGTCCAACGAACAGCATTGGGCACGACAACGCAAGTAAATCCCGGGATGATCACTTCATCTCCCTTGGTGACTCTGAGAGCCTGGAGAGCTAAATAAAGGGCAGAACGGCCGCTGTCTACACTCAAAGCCGAGGTAGCGTTAAAATAAGAGGCTAGGACTTGGTTTAGCCTGGTCTCCCCCGCCCCGTTTTGCCACTGGGACCATTTCCAAGGAAAAAATAAATATTGTCCGATCAATTTTAATTCTTTTCCCCGAAGATTAGGGGCAAAACCAGTGAAAATGGGTTGGAGTCTTTGTCGCCAGTTCATAGTCAACCGTTAGTTAAGATTTCCTGCATCGCAAGACTGGGCAAACGGTTTTCTAATAAAATAACCGCTTCTGTATCTCGTAATCCTCGTAGATAGGTGACAAGTTTTTCCGGAGAATAAATACAGATAGTGTTTAAACGATATTTTTCCACCTGGCCCCGTTGAAGAGCTGGGGAGTTGTCCGGGCTGATAATTACCAGTTCATCAGCCATGAAAGATATCTCTCCCCCGATTTGTTGGTGGATTTCTTCGCTTTGTTCACCTAGTTCCAACATACCGCGAGTAATGACGATTCTCTTTTTCTCCGAAGGAAATTTACTTAAGATATCCAGGGCAGCCTTAAACCCATTGGGATTAGAATTGTAGGAATCATCAATGATTTCGCAGCGGCCATAATGACGGATCATAATGGGAGAAGACAAACTGGAAAAGCTTTTCCGTATTGTCTCTAGACTAAGACCGAGGTGTTGAGCCACCAGAAGACAGGGGGCGAGGTTGAAAACCTGATGTTCGCCAATAATAGGAAGTTCGAACGGCCAATCCTGATTAGCCAAAGAAAGCGTAAAAGAAAGATTGTGTCGGGAAGCCTTTATTTCTTTGATTAAGCAAGTCGGTTGAAAATCAGCTTCGGCCCCGAAGGTGGCAACCGCACAAGGAAGTTCGGGGAGGAACTCCCGACAGTAAAAGTTATCAGAATTGGTAATGGCAAGACCGGAAGCGGGCAAGCTGCGCAACAGTTCGTATTTAGTTCTTTGGGTAGTGCGAATGTTGCCAAACAAGGAAAGGTGTTGCTCATTGATAGCGGTTAAGATACCAATTTGCGGTTTGACCATGTCGCTGATCATTTTTATCTCCCCTTCTCGATAAGCCCCCATTTCCACAATTAAGATATCCCCGGTTTGGAATTCGTTTTTTAAAATAAATTGGGCAACGCCAATTTCCGTATTAATATTTCCGGGAGTAACAATGACCCGAAATTGGGAAGAGAGGATGTGAGCGAGGAAACGTTTAACCGTGCTTTTGCCATAACTGCCGGTGATACCGATGACGGTTAAATTAGTCTGTCGGTTTATCTTTTCTTTGGCTTTTTTGATTAGACGTTTTTTAAGTAGGGTGGTCGGTTTTCCGAGAAGAATGACCATGCCGGATAGAACAAAAAAACGGATGATTAATAAAATAAGAAAAATATTCCAATCGCGAGTTAATACAAAGATGCTTCCCTCAATAAGGATAGAAAGGATAATAATAAGTACGGCCTTAGCCGTGGGTTTGGGGTGTAGGAGTTTTCTTTTAGCCAATTTCCAAACATTGTATCCTAGATCCACCACGAATAAAAGAATCAGGAAGTATTTGACGGTCAAGGCATCATTAATTGGCCAGAAAGCGACCCCGATGGCGATGATTGATCGCCACAAAAGACGGTATTTAAGCCAATAGGTCTTTCCTTGGTAGGTACTAGTAAAATCGCGGAAACGATCCCAGCGATATTCTTTTAACTGCCAGAGATAGCAAAAATCAGCATAGTCAATGATGGCACTAACTAGCCAGAGAAAAAAGATGGCAATGTTAATCAGCGAGAACATAAAATTTATTGATATCCCTCAAGACTTGTTCCGGGCAAGTCAAATGCAGGCCGTGTTTTTGTTTTGGATAGATAATTAGTTGACTGTTGGGAATGAGCTGGTTAATTCTTTTTCCCAGCTCAATTGGAACAAAATTATCTTTTTTACCCCAAAGGATCAAGGTCGGAGTAGTAATTTGTGATAAGAGGGCGGTTAAATCCTGAGTGGTCACGCGACGGAAAATTTCTCGTTTTATTCCAGAACTATAGAGATAATCAGTGGCACCTAAAAGACGGTAGACTACGGGACGCAAGGGACGGATAGACTTTTCTCCATTCATTTTTTTTATTTTTTTGACCAACCACAGAACCCCGCGTTTATAAACTGGAAGAGGCTGACGAATCGCGGCAGCTCCAGTAAGCACTAGACGAGTAATTTTTTCTGGATGTTTATAGGCTAAATAACAGGCCACTTGACCGCCGAAGGAGTGACCCAATAGGATAATCTCCCCAGAAATTTTCTCTAATTCTTTTAAAACAAAATCAGCGTACTCCTCTACCCCCCAGATAGTGGCTGGACAGGGAGTCAGGCCAAAACAAGGCAATTCAAGACAAATAGTTGGACATTTCTTCTCAGCGAAGCTGACAAAATTGGCCCAGGTTTGGCGGTGACCGTTCCAGCCCGGAATGATTACCAAGGTCTTTTGCGCCATAGATGACTGTCTAATTAACCGGATTAAGATATTTTTTCCCTACCCAAGCCCGGAGAACTTTGGGTACCAGAACCCGGCCGTCTCTCATTTGGTTTTGCTCCAGGATGGCGGGTAGGATTCGGGAAGTGGCCAAACCAGAACCATTGAGGGTATGGACGTAGTCTTTGTCTTTTGTCTCGGGATTATTAAAGCGGATATTTCCGCGTCGAGCCTGGTAGTCAAGAGCATTAGAGACACTACTTACCTCCTTGTAGTCATCCATACTTGGGAGCCAAACTTCGATATCGCAAGTTTTAGCCATGGCCGCGGAACAGTCGCCAGCTGCCAATTGAGTTGTTCGGAAATGGAGATCTAATTTTTTTACTAAAGTTTCCGCATGTTTGAGCATTTCTGCGAAAGCTATTGTTGATTCTTCGGGTCGAGTGAGTTGAAACATTTCAATCTTGTTGAACTGGTGACCGCGGATCATCCCCTTCTCTTCTTTGCGATAACCACCAGCTTCCCGACGAAAACAAACCGAAAAAGCAAAATATTTTAAGGGTAAATCAGCGGCTGGCACAACCTCATCGCGATGCAGGTTACCCAGCATCATTTCAGAAGTAGCGTTCAGACAGGTGGAGTCCTGTGTCCAGAATAAATCTTCACGAAATTTAGGTAAGTGCCCGGAAGTAAAAGCGGATTGCTCGGTAAGTAAGAAGGGGGGGATAATGAAAGTGTAGTTATTTTTTTGATGATAACTAATGAAATAATTTAAGAGGGCCCATTCTAAAAGCGCTCCATCACCTCGATACAGCCAATAGCCAGAACCGGATATTTTTACTGCTCGGGCATAATCGATTATTTTTAATTTTTCAGCTAATTGGACATGGTCACTAATGGGAAATTTAAATTTAGGTTGTTCTTTATTAGTGAAGATGACCCGATTATTTTCTTTTCCTCCAGCCACGACTTCTTCGACGGTGATATTGGGTAATTCTCCGAGTAGCTCATTACGGGCATTTTCAGTAGCGGCAATTTCATGGTCCAAATCCTTTATTTCCTCTCCTAATTGTTTGAGGGAAGCGATTTCTTGCGCCGAAGGTTTACGGAGAGATTTTTGATTACGAGCCGCCTTTTTTTCTTCCACTTTCTGCAAAAGCGTGCGGCGTTTCGTGTCCAAAGCCAAGATTTCATCCAAATGATAATCACGTTCCGGATCTCTTTTTTTAAAGTTTTCCAGTAAAGCTTCTTTATTTTCTTTAATCAAGGCCAGATCGATCATATGATTAGGGGTGTGATAAAATTTTATTTTTAATTACTCCGGATTTGTAAATTTTTGGCTGATACGGCCGCGCTCGGATCACGCGTGTCTTCAATCCCCAATTAACTAATTGTTGCTGAAGAGCAACCAGGTCAATGTCTTGGTCATAGCCGACCAGAACGATGTCTGGTTTTATTTTTTTAATTATCTTTAAACCTGATTGCTTCTCCCCTATCCGCACTTCGTCAATTAAATCTAAATGTGAGAGCAATTCTTTTCTTTCGGCGGCCGTAAATAATGGTTTTACTCCTTTAATCTGTCGAGCGTTTTCATCGCGGGAAACGATCACGGTTAAATGATCACCCTGACGCCGAGCTTGTTTGAATAAAGCGAGATGACCCAAATGTAGGATGTCGAAAGTTCCCGCCACCACCACTTTTTTCATATTAATTTTGTTTTGGTTTTACCAAAGGAAAAAGCTGGCATTCTTTGATTGGGCGGTTTTCTAAAAAGGAAAAGAGTCTTTCTGAAAAGCCAAAACCACAAGTTGGCGGCATACCATATTCTAGGGCCTCGACGAATTCTGTATCGTTCATTTGCGCTTCAGTGTCGCCGGCCGCTCGCAAACGAGCTTGTTCGCGAAAGCGTTCGGCTTGGTCTAAAGGATCATTGAGCTCTGAATAGCCATTGCCAAGTTCTGAACCGGCAATTATTACCTGGAAACGTTGGGTTAGTTCTGGCTGCTCTGGTAAACGTTTGGCTAAGGGAGAAACCGCGACTGGCACATGCACCAGAAAACAAGGTCCTTTTATTTGATGGCGACAATGCTTCCACAGAGAATCGACGAGTCGTCCCCGTCCTTGTTTGGCTTCAAAATCGATTTTTAATTCTTTAAGTTTTTCAATCAATTCTCGATCACTGGCTTTGAGTACGTCCAGGCCCGTCATCTCTTTAATGGTTTCTACATAGTCAATGCGAGGCCAAGGTTGGTCAAATTCAATATCAGTAAAGTTGTTTATCTCAAATTTTGTTCGACCATAAGTTTGTTTTACAATTTCTTTGTACAGAGATTCAACCAGGGTCATGCCTTTTTGATAGTCAGCGAAAGCCCAATAAAATTCCATCTGGCTATAGTCCTGAAGGTGTTCCCGGCTCAGACCTTCGTTACGAAACTGTCGACCAATTTCAAAAGTTTTTTCAAAACCCGCTACCATGAGTCTTTTTTGCCAAAGTTCACCCATGGAAATACGCAGGTAGAGATCTAAATCTAGGGCATTGTGGTGAGTTTGGAAGGGTGTAGCATCTGCTCCCCCGGCTGTGGTTTCTAAGACCGGAGTCTCCACTTCTAAAAATCCTTGATTTAATAAAAATTCGCGGGTGGTTTTCCAAAAACGACTACGTCGGACAAAAAGCTGGCGCAATTCCGGATCCATGATCATCTCCAGATATCTTTTGCGCAGACGAACCTCCTCATCTTGGAGTCCGTGAAATTTATCAGGCAAAGGCAGTAAAGCTTTAGACAATAAAGTCCAGGTGTTTACTAAAACTGAAGGTTCTTGTTTTTTGGTGAGAAATTTTTTTCCAGCCACTTGGATAATGTCACCGCCATCGATAAATTTAAGAAATGTTTTATATTTTTCTTCGCCCACTGTTTCCTTTTCCAAAACAATTTGCATTTTTCCAGAAGCATCTTGCAATTGGCAAAAAGTTATCTTCCCCATATCTCGTTTGAGCATGATGCGCCCGACAACGCTTAATGGGGCGTCAATCTCCGCAGTTAAGGCTTGGGCTAGACTAATATGCTCATCAGTAAGTGCGGGATAGGTATCAACTCCTTGAGACCGGAGCTCTTCTAATTTGTTGAGGCGAATAGCACGTTCGTCATTGATGTCAATCGTCTGGGTCATATTGGCTTTAAAGATGTTTTTTAGGCTTAATTATGCTGTATTATAGCAAAGCATAGGGAAAAATACAAATAGCCCTGGATCCAGGGCTATTTTGCTTATTTAAGCCAAATTAACTCACTCTTAAGATTTTAAATTTTTGTTGACCAACTGGCAGTTCTACGATTACTGATTCCCCAGTTTTCTTCCCCATGAAAGCGTTGCCCAAAGGGGAAACATTGGATATTTTGCCTTCGGTTGGAGCTGCTTCCTGGGCTCCGACAATTGTATATTCTTTTTTCCCCTTCTCCCCTTCTACCAAAATCTTTGAACCAATGTTAACAATGCCTGTCTGTCCCTCACCTTCTTCCACCACCTCAGAAGTGTCTAAAATGTGTTGAAGCTCTAAAAGCCGGCTTTGGACCCAAGCCATGTCTTCTCGGGCCGCATGGTATTCGGCATTTTCCGAAAGGTCGCCCATCTGGCGAGCTTCGTCAATACGTTTGGCCAGTCCAGGAGCGGTTTCTTCTTTGATTTTTTTTATCTCCGCTAAAATAAATTTTTTTTTGTCCGGACTGATGTAATTTCCATGTTTGTCAGATTGCAGCATAGACTTCTTTTTAGTAAAAACAAAACCCGTCGGTTAACGGTAATATTATTATATTACTCTTGTTAGGGAAGCACAAATGATTATCCACACCCTATTTTCTATTTCCCCACCACTTGAGAAAATCATAAGCAATGCGGGCAGTAACATCGCTTCCCTGTCCACCCTCTTCTACCAAGACAGTTAGGACGAGACGGGGTTCTTCGTAGGGGGCGAAGACAGTGAACCAGGCATGATTATTTTTTTGGCTGTGCCATTGGGCCGTGCCAGTTTTGGCCGCACTAGAGAAGGCCAAATTGCTTAATAGGCGGCAGGAACCATAATCCACGCAATCTTTCATTCCCAGACGTACCTGGTTGAGACTTTCCTGAGACACCAGGTCCGTGGCTAGAATATTGGGAGTGACATTGATTATCTGTTGATTAGCCGGATTAATGATCTGCTTCACCAGATGGGGCTGGAAAAGAATACCATCATTAGCAAAAGTTGCGGTCATGGCCGCAATTTGTAAAGGAGTGACCAGAAGATCGCCTTGTCCGATTGACAAGTTATAAGTATCACCTATGTACCATTTTTCGTTTTTTTGTTTTTCTTTCCATTCTCGGGATGGGATGAATCCACTCTGCTCCCCCGGGATATCTATGCCTAATTTGCGAGAGAAATTAAACCGTTGCAGATATTCCGCGATTTTTTCCAGACCCAAACCAGTAAAATTATTATAACCACCACCGATATAATAGAAAAAAGTATTTACTGACCAAGCCAAAGATCGACGGACATTGGTTGCTCCATGTCCTCCGGCCTGCCAATCCGGAAAAAACCAGTCACCTATTTGCAGGCCACCCGTACTCAAAAAAGTGGTGGCCGCAGTGATAATCCGCTCATTTAGGGCGGCCGCGGCGATTACTGGCTTAATAGTAGATCCAGAGGGATAGGTGCCAGCAATCACTCGGTTAAACAATGGTTTATCTGGATTGTTTAAGTAATTTTCGTATTTGATTTGAGAAATTCCGCCTGAGAAATCATTATTGTCATAAGCCGGTAAGCTGACCAAGGCTAGTATTTCCCCATTTTGGGGATTAAGAGCAATAGCAGCTGTGCGTTTTTGTCCCGCATTGGCCAAGATGATTGTTTCTAGTTTTTCTTGCGCCTCCCAATCTACTGACAACCAAAGATGTTGACCTGCCAACGGCGCTTCTTCCGCCAATACGGAAAGTTCTTTACCCAAAGCATTGACTTCTATCCGGCGACGTCCATACTGACCTCGCAAAATGTTTTCATAACTTTTTTCTAGTCCGTTTTTTCCAATTATGTCCGAGGGGAGGTAGCCCTGTGGATACAAAGCAGATAATTCTTCCGGAGAAAGCTTGCCAGTATAACCAAGAAGATGAGATAAAGAATTGGGAGTGCTAGAAGTAGTCTTTTCTTTTCCGGCCAGGGCCTGATAATCAAGATATTGTCGTTTACTACTGCGCATTACCTTGACCCCGGGTAATTCTTCACCAGTGACGAGAATGGACAGGGCAGTTTCATAGTCTAAGTCCTCGCTAATAATGATAGATTCATAACGATATTGGCCGTATTCTTTAATTAAAGCCATGATGTCTTCTTCTTTTTGATTAGTCATCTGCGCCAATTGATTGATGACTGTTGATCGGGCTCCAGCTTCTCGGGGTAAATCTTGGGGCACTACGGTGACATAAAAACTGGGGATGTTGGCGGTTAAAGGACTACCTTTGGTATCGAAGATTAATCCTCGTTCAGCGGGAATGGGGATAATTCTTTCGCGATTGTTTTTGGCCAGTTGTGAATACTGGGTGCCTTGGGAGATTTGTAAATAAACTAATCGACTCAATAACAACAAGAAAACCAAAGAAAGAAAAGAAAATAAATAGCGACTAGTTCGGAAAGAAAAATTAGAACCCAAAAAACTTTTACTTTTTATTTGAGGCAATTGATTTTTTACCCTGGTTTCAAAAGAAAAGGATTCCTCCACCCAAAGATATTGATATTTTCCAGAAAGACGATTGTTTCGTTGTTGACGCCAGCGGAGGATGGCGGCCAGTATTTTTTTCATAATTTAAACTTTGAACAACGGGCCAGCCGCTTTCAATTTATTTTTGTCCGGCCAGAGAAGGGAAAGCATCAGAGAAATTAAGGCCGAGGCGACAACTGACAAAAATAATTCCCAAATTAGAGCTGGTAAAATATTGATATTCAAGAGCCAGGGCGCTAGATTCAACCAATAGAGCAAGATAATAGCCACCATATAAATGAGCCGATAACTGATGAGCATGGTAGCGGTAATCGCCGCCGCGATATACCAGGAATGATTGGAAAAAATTCGACTGTAAACCCAAAAAGTCAGTAATACGCCGATGGTTCCCGAGAAGATAATGACTCCAAAAGGTGAAGAAGTGTACAGCTCAATAAAAAAGAAAAGAGCAAAGGCCAGCCAAACAATTGACCAGTGGTGCCGGCGGAGCAGGAGAATGGCGAGAAGGACAGTGATTATATTTATAGTGGAGAAAGGAAAAGGCAAAAGGAAACTGACTGCTGTCTGGAGCCAGAAAATAACTAAAAAAACCAAAAGGAGGAGTAGAAATTTGGCAGTGGTTTTCATAAATCTTCTGGCGGATTCAGTAAGATCGATACTTGTTTGATTTTGTCTAAATTCAAAGCAGGGGTGATGATCGCCTTTTGAAAAGGTTGGTAAGCCTCTTTTTCTACAGCTTCAATAGTGCCGATTAGAAGTCCGGCAGGAATATTTTTTTCCAATCCGGAAGTGACCACCAAATCTCCCACATTAATGGTTTCATTTTGGGGTATGTAGTTTAATTGGATACTTAATCCAAAACCACCTTCAATTAGCCCAAGGCTGGCATCATGGTTAATTAAGGTCGCCCCCACCTTACTCTGTTGATCATTAATAAGACGAACAATAGATGTTTCTTCTTCACTACGCACAATTTTTCCTACCAAGACACCAGGGCCAGAGATGACGGGGTCCCCGATGCGAACACCAGCCCGAGTTCCCTGATTAACAATTATGGCTTTTTCCAAAGGATCAAGGTTTTTTCCCAGAATGTTGGCGCCTAATAGATTTTGTTGGGACTCTTCTTTAAATTTTAACTGGGTACGTAATTCAGCGTTTTCTGCTTTTAGAGAGATAAGTTGAGCGGTTTCTACTTGATTCTGCAAGCATAGGTCACGCAATTTTTTTGTTTCGGCCAGTAGTTCTTCTGGTGAATCATATTGCTCCTCCCCCGTTTCCCAGTTGGTTCCGAACTGGTAAATACGGGAAGATAGAGGAGAAGTCACTTGGCGGAGTAAATTTTCTAAAGGGGCTAACCAACCGAGAAAATGAAAAAAGACGATGATAATAATCACCAGGCTAAAACTGATGAGAGTTTTAATTTTTTTCCTCATAGTTTTATTTTTGCATACGGGCCGAAGGCAGGGCAACTTGGCGGAGTAAATCTTCGTCAGAAAGTAAAAGACCAGTACCCCGAACGACCGCCGTCAATGGATCATCAGCGACGCGGACCGGAATTTCTGTTGCTTTGGCAATTACTTTATCTATCCCTTGCAAAAGCGAACCGCCGCCGGAAAGTAGTAATCCTCTTTCGTGAATATCGGCGGTCAACTCGGGCGGAGTGATTTCCAAAGTCATTTTTATATGATCAATGATGGTATTGATGGACCGTTCTATCGCTTCATGCACGTGCCCATTATTAATCATCACTTCTTTTGGTAGACCAGTAATGACATCCCGGCCGCGCATAGGAAATTCTACTACTTCCTTAGCCGCTACGGCTGAACCGATTTTAATCTTGATTTGTTCAGCATGACTTTCCCCCACATAGAGATTGAAAATTTCACGGGCATACTGAATGATGTTGCGATTCATTTCGTCTCCGGCCACATGAGTGGCTTTCCAAGTGACGATGCCGCTTAAAGAAATAACAGCGATGTCGGTTGTCCCACCGCCAATATCCACGATTAGATTGCCTAAAGGATCCTGAATCGGCAGACGAGAGCCAATGGCGGCAGCCATCGGTTCTGGCACCACAAAAACATCTCGGGCGCCAGCGGCAATGGTCGCGTCTTCTATCGCTTTAACCTCTACTTCTGTGACTTCCAATGGCGCTCCGATTACCACCCGGGGCCGAGCCATAAGTGTAAAGCCGTCTTCATGAACTTTTTCAATAAAATACTTAAGCATGCGTTCCGTAACTTCATAATCAGAAATAACGCCATTGGTCAAGGGACGGGTAACGGAAATATAGCCAGGAGTTTTTCCCAACATATTTTTTGCTTCGTTTCCCACAGCTAAAATTTGTTCGGTTTTGGTGTTTACGGCCACGACAGAAGGTTCATTGATAACAATCCCCTTGCCATTTACATAAACCAGAGTATTGGCCGTCCCTAGGTCAATGCCGAGATCTTTACTAAATTTGGAATAAAACCAATTTAACATACTGATAGCCAGTCTTTTATTTTCATCATTTTTGTTTCTCCGGTGGATCGGTTAGTGATCTCGACGCTTTCTTGGGTTAAAGTTTTTTCTGAAATTACGATTCGCCAAGGCAGGCCAATTAAGTCTGCATCTTTAAATTTTTCCCCAGCGGAAACTTCCCGATCATCATATAGGACCTCTCGATTGTTTTGTTGAAGTTGACTGTATATTTCCTTTACTTGTTTTTGTTCAGCTTCGGTGCGGACCAAGGAAATTAAATGATATTTAAAAGGCGCTAAATTTTCTGGCCAGATAATTCCTTTTTCATCATGACTGGTTTCTACGACTGCCCCCAAAACACGGGATGGACCGATTCCGTAACAACCCATGAGTACGGGCTGGGTTTCTCCTTTTTGGTCAGTAAAAACAAAACCAAAAGGTTCGGTATATTTGGTTTTCAGTTTAAAAATGTTTCCCACTTCAATAGTTTTAACCACTTCTCTTTCCGAGCCACAATAAGGACAGGTCAGTTCCCCATTTGGAACCAACTCCTTATTTTGGTGCCGCTGACATTTGGCGCAAAAATATATTTCATCTTCGCCATTTTCAGTGCGTACTTGAAACTCATCAGAAAATTTAGAAAAGGAGCCGCCAGAAGCTTCCACGACCAAACTGTCCAGACCACAGCGAGAAAAAATGCGTCCATAAGCTTGCTTGGCTGTTTCATAGTATTGATCTAAGTCCGCTTCATCCGCATGAAAACTGTACAAATCTTTCATGTTAAACTCTCGGCCGCGCAGTAAACCAGATTTGGCGCGGGGTTCATCACGAAATTTGTCTTGGATTTGATAAACTGCCACGGGTAAATCTTTATAAGATTTAACGAACTTCTGTAATAAAGGTGTGACCACCTCTTCATGAGTGGATCCTAGGGCATATTCTTTTTCTCCTTGTCCAGTTAAACGAAAAAGGACATCAAGATCTTTCCAGCGACCGGTTTTTTCCCAATTTTCTTTTGGCGTAAGGGCAGGCATCAGAATCTCTTGTCCGTTGATAGCGTTCATTTCTTCCCGAATTATGGCCTTTATCTTATCTAGAACGCGCAAACCAAGAGGAAGGTAAGAGTAGACGCCGGACATTAATTTATCCACAAAACCAGCGCGAATTAGCAGTTGAGCGTTCAAGCTGACTTCGTCTTTGGGTGTTTCGCGTAAAGTATGAGTGAAGAGAAGGCTCTGTTTCATAGTTATAGGTTAGAGACATCTTGACGATGATTGAAAGACAAGGCCCAGACCAGAATGGCCAGAACACAAAAAACGACCAAATTCCACCAGCGCAATAATTGTGAACCTTGTAAAAATAGAAGGAAAATAATTGCCAGGGCGACCAGAAGGGCATCACGGAAACTACTTTTAACTAGACGGTACAGGGGTTGTCCTCCTCGGCTGAACAGGCGGCGCACCAGGAAATCCCCCAAGGAGATTGTGCCAATGGTAGCCAGGCCTAAGCTAAGATAGAAGAAAACAAAGCCTACCGTGTCCTTTTGGAATGGATCAACGTTGATTAAGACCATCCACCAAGCTAGCCAGCAAAAAAAAGTGGCTAGAAACATAATAGTGAAGTATTGGCGCAGAGTCATATTATAGGGATATTTTAGCGCAATCCCTGGTTTAACGCAAGAGACAAAATCAGACTAAATAACGAATACTATCCACCTCTTTTTTCCCTAATTTCTGATTGATTTTTTCCACAATTTCGGTCTGATGGAGACGAACCTCTTGTGCCACAGCCGAAGAATCGCAGGCTATAGTAAGAGTGCGATTTTTTAAATACAAGGCTCGGCAATTTCCCGATGCTGAGCCAAGAATCTCTTGCAGCACTGTTTCTGCGTAAGTGACAATCAAACTGCTCTCAATTTGTTTTTTCAGAGGCTGAGTGCCTTGCAGACGCTGATTCAAGGCTTCGCCAAGGGGAGTGAAAATCATAGGCGGCGATACTGGCAAATATCTTTAAAATCGCAATACTGACAAATTTGTTCATTAGAAGAAGGGCGGAAGTCCTGTTTTTCAATCTGAGTAATGGTTTGGTCGATTTTATCTTTTAGCTTTTCTATTTCTTTTTCCGTGCCTAGAAAACTTACTTGATTATTAGCTTCGAGATAATAATAAGTCAGACGGCTGACTCGTCCCAAGTTATTATACTCTGGCAAACTTGATGCGGCCAGTTGATAAAGTAGGAGTTGGTCCTTATCCTCCCCTTCCACCTTCTCTTTCCCCTTGCCGGTCTTATAATCAATTATTTCTAAACTGCCATCAGGCAGACGGTCTAAACGATCAATTCTTCCTTTAATCAAATGACCATTGATATTCAAACCAAAGGCAGCTTCTAAAGCCAGAGGGGCTTGTAATTGTTCCTTGTTTTGTTGATAAAAAGCCCTTAAAATCTCCTTACCTTTTTGGAAATAAGCATCTTTTTGCTTCTGATTTTGGTACCAATCCGAAACAAAAGACTGTTCATAAATCCTGAGCAGATCTTCTAAAGCGGGCAGGACAACTTCAGTGGTAGTTGGAACAAATAGACTACCTTGGATTGCCATACTTTTGGCTTTCAGCAAAGCATAAAATCTTTGGAGGGTGGTGTGAATACTTTGACCGAAACTAAAGGCAGCTTGGCCAGAAACTGGTAATCCTATTTCGTATTTTAATTTATACTGGTACGGACAACGGGTATAGGTGCTTAATCGGGAAAATGAATACTGGAGTCGATTATTTTTACTTGCTTCTTCCGCTTGAGCCACAATCCTGTTTCCAGTCAAAAAATCCAGCTGTGCTTCGGCAGGCAATTCTAAGTTCTCAGCAATTAGTCCGGCTTCTGTTAAAAAACGACTGGGGCGATGCTTCATTTTTCCCCCATAGTCAATTGCACTGGTGAAAAATAAACTTTCGCGCGCCCGAGTAACGGCGACATAAAAAAGGCGGCGTTCTTCTTGTAAATGGAAATCTCCGGTAGGAGGTTCTTCGCGGATTAATTCTTCTGGTAAACTCAATAGCTCCCCCCGTCGTCGCGTGGGAAAACGACCTTCAATCATTTGGGGTAATAATACTTGGCGAAATTCCAGTCCTTTGGCCGTATGCACGGTCATAATATTGACCAAGTCAGTAGTTGAGCTCATTGGCTCTAAAGTTCCCTCATCCCCGGCCGCGGCCATTTCGGTGAGATAATTCAAAAAGTTTTTTACTGAAGGATCAATGGCCGTAGTTTCAAACTCTCTTGCTCTTTCCAAGTACTGGCGTAAAATCTGTAATTCCCGTTTTCCCAAAGAAGAACTTTCCGCTTGTTGACGGAGATATTGAAGATAGCCACTGGCTTGAAGAAAAGCTAATAAAACCATCCGGGGTTTTTGTCGACGAGCCATTTGGGCGCCGGTGTTGATGAGGCTAACTATTTTCGGTAATACTTTACGGGCCGAATCACTTAACCCGGGAGCGCCATCGTTTAAAGATTCATAAAGAGAAAGGGAACGACGTTTCGACCAATGAAGAAGATGACTGATGTCCAGAGAAGAGATGTTCCAGAACGGCAGACAAAGTAGACGATAAATAGCGGTTGATTCATGATAAGAATCAATTGCCCGTAAGTAGTTGGTTAAATCTAAAGCCAGCGGCTCACGCCAGAGGCCGCTAGCCGCCAAAAATTCAGCGGGAATGCCGGCATCAGTCAAATATGATAGGATGAGCTCTCCCTGGCTATTATTCCGTGTTAAAACAGCAAAATCGCGCCATTTGAGCTCAGGGTTAATCTCTTTTTGTTCCTGGATAATTTTACTCAAGGCCAGGCCTTCTTCGGTAGCTTTCGCCAAATGATAATAGTGGATTTGGGCTGAAGCAGCGGACGGATTAACTAATTTTTTATCTATCTGTAATTTAGATTCGAGCCGGTCCGGATTATTATGGACAATAGTCTGGTAGGCTAAATCCAGAATAGGTTGGGCTGAACGATAATTTGTTTTCAAGACTATTTCGTTTGCTTCTGGAAAATCTTTTTTGAACCGCAAAATATTACCAACCGAAGCGCCTCGGAAAGCATAGATTGATTGGTCATCATCCCCTACAGCCATGAGAAAGGAGTCTGGCCCAATCATTTTTTTTACTAATTCATACTGGGCATAATTCACATCCTGAAATTCGTCTACCAAAATATAACGGTACTGGCTAGTCAATCGTTGGCGAATGGTTGGACACTGATCTAATAATTGGTGGGTATAACTGATCAAATCACCAAAGTCCAGAGCTTGGTTTTCCAAAAGCAACTGATTATAGACAGAAAAAGCTTTGGCTAATTCTATCAATTGATCCGGCAGATAATCTTCTGCCTGATCTTTATCCAGATGACTGGTTTCGGCTAATTGCAGATAATCAGCCGAAGAAATCAACTCATCTTTACACTTAGAAAAGAGTCTAATCATTTCATGGATATATTTAGTTGGATTGCCTAGAGGTCGAAAATGATCCAGAGAGAATCGCTCCAGATTTTGTTTCACTAAAAGCCAAGAATCGGTTTCTGTCAAAACTCGAAAACCAACAGGCAAACCTAAATGCAAGCCGTATTGTTCCAACAAGCGTTGGCCAAAAGAATGAAAGGTGGATATGGAGAGGGTTAGATAGTTTTGAGCCAATCCGGCTTCTACCCTTTCTTGCATTTCATTGGCCGCTTTTTCAGTAAAAGTAAGAGCCAAAATTTCTTCTGGTTTAGCCTGACCAGAGCGGATCAACCAATTAATCCGTTCGGTAATTACCCGGGTTTTTCCGGTGCCCGCACCAGCGATAATCAAACAACGGCGATCCTGGCTTTGGACCGCTTTTTGCTGTTCGGGATTAAGGGTAAAATCATTCATGAAATTAAACTGATTTATTTTAATACTAACAAGAAATTACTGAATACACAAACAGGGTTGTTCAGACCCTGTTTGTGGTTAAAAATAGAACCTTGTTGTCTCCAGTTTTTCAACAAAAACTTATTCTCTGTTTTTGTTTCTATCTATTGACAACCGCAGTCACAATCATTTCCCGCCTCTTTGTTGTTGCACTCACAACATTCTAGACAACGATTACTACCTTCGCAGCACATGTTGTCTGCATTTAATTCCACCCCGCATTTTTCACAGGTCATAAGCTTAGGTTAATAACCCTCCCCAAGTTATTATATAACCTTGGTTAAATGATTTCAACCCTTCCGTCAACCCGGATGTCTGCGAGAGGGTATTTTACTTCTAAATTAGGCCATTTTTGCTTGATAATCTCCCCTACTTTCTCTCGGGTGGATAAATAGGTTTTTAGTTCCTCTTCTTCGTCTGTAAAAGCGGCATGGCCACCATAAGCACCACAATCAGTGTGTTGCATGATATACACGGTTTTTATCTGATGCAAATCAACTGAAATGCGAATTTGCTCCAATAGGTATTTTGCCTCTGGACTTTCCGGGTCAGCGGCAATGGTCTTACCAACTCCGGCGATGGAAATAATATCGCAGCTATCTTTTAATCCCTGCTTTTCCAACCAAGAATCAATGGCCGTGTTGAGACGAAAATCGATGCAACGGATAAGGGCCGCCTGACAATGATGAGACATATTATATTTCTTGAGGTTGTTTAGTATCTTTGAGGACCGCTTTTTCAAAAAGAATGGCCCCCACTACTGTCACCAGGATGACCCCTAGTAAAGCCCCGGCAGCGGTAATGTCATCCAAGACTTTGTTAGCAAGGGCTACAGCTACAAAGACCAGGCCCACCTCGCCACGAATTGACATGGCTAAACCCACCAGATTGCCTTCGTGTCCGTCTTTAATCAAAAAACGAGTGACATATTTGCCCAAGAAACCAATTATGGTCAAAATAATGGCCAAAATCCAGGCTTTGGAAGATAGTAAAGCTTCTCGGGGCAACATGGTACCAATACTGACTAAAAAGCCACCTACAAAAATATGCATATACCCTTCAATTTTTTCCCAGGTTGAATGTTTAATTTCATTATCCACCTTGGACAGGACAACGCCAATGCCAAAAGCACCTAAGACCGGCTCAAGACCGATTACTGCCGCCAGAGAACCAGCTAGAACCAGAGAACCGAAAAAGAAACGAGTAAAAGGTCCAGTGCTGGAATGGGAATAATGGGTTTCCAAATATTTGGCAATTTTGTCAGCCCAGCCAAACATCCAGAGTAAATAAGCGCCACCAAAGAAAATTAATACCGCCAAAAGAATCATCAGAATACTGACCGCATCTAAATGCCCACCAGACATTTTTGCCAAGATAGTTAAGACCAAAACTCCAAGGATATCATCAATAACAGCGGCCCCGATAATTTTATTACCCATGTTAGTTTCCAGTTTGCCCGCCTGTTTCAAGGCCTCTACAGACAGACCCACGGAAGTGGCAGTAAAAACCCCGCCCAAAAAAATTGCTGGCATCAAAGGTAAATGAAATACATAAAACCCCAACAGAGCAATTGTCACTAGAGGTACGAGTACCCCCAAACAAGCAATTAAGGTGGCAATCATCCAGTTCTTTTTTAACAATTCCATATCAAAATGCAAACCCGCTTCAAACAAAATGAAAAGGACGCCAGCTAAACGCGCCAATTCCACTCCTTCGGCATAAGGATCAATCACTCCCAAAATGGCCGGACCAGCGATAATACCCATGATAATTTTTCCAGCCATGGGAGCGATACGCAGGAGTTTGGCCAGACGACCACCAAAAGAAGCGAAAACAGCCAAAAAAGCAATATCCACCAGCATGGGCATGATTAAACTTATTTCATGATTATGGCTAGCCACGAGAGCCGCTCGCAGATAGTGCAGGATCAAGGAAATTCCGGCGATTTCCAAGACCAACAAAACCACGCTCTTTATTTTCTGCATAGAGATAATAATTATTTATTTGTTTATTTCTATTTTAGGTTGACGATATTTGCGCGCTATTCGAATCCGATTCAACTCTCGATCTAAAACACTTTGGAGACGAGCAAAATCAACATCAGACATCTGTTTAGCTTGTTTCAATTGTTCTTCTGCTCGCAAACGCGCGGTTTCGGCCCGAGTTAAATCTATTTCCTGCGCTCTTTCTACATTATCAGCTAAAACGGTTACTTCTCCATTTGCTTTTACTTCGACAAAACCACCGGCAATTGCCATAACTTGTTCCCCATTGTTATCAACTAGGCGCATTTCTCCAGCCTGAACAATGGTCACTAGAGGACGATGCTTAGGAAGAATTGTAATTTCGCCAGTCAAAGTTGGAATGGAAACCTGTTTGATTTCGTTTTCATAAACGATTTTTTCTGGCGTGGCAATTTTAAACTTCAACATACAGTTGATTATTTCACCTCATCAATCGAACCTTTCATATAAAAAGCCTGCTCTGATTTTTCATCGTGCTTACCTTCTAAAATTTCCTTGAAACCACGGACCGTATCTCCTACTTTCACATATTTACCTTCGAAACCAGTAAACTGTTCAGCGACAAAGAACGGCTGAGACAGGAATTTTTGAATCTTCCGTGCTCTGGAAACGGCCAGTTTGTCTTCATGACTCAATTCCTCCATACCTAAAATAGCAATGATATCTTGCAAATCTTTATAACGTTGCAAAACTCTCTGCACTTCACGAGCGGTACGATAATGATCTTCCCCAACGATATTTGGATCCAAAACTGTGGAACTGGAATCTAAAGGATCAACCGCTGGGTAGATACCCAATTCTGACAAAGAACGGTTTAACACTACGGTTGAATCCAGGTGAGCAAAAGTGGTGGCCGGAGCAGGGTCAGTCAAATCATCAGCTGGCACATAAACCGCTTGCACAGAAGTAATTGAGCCTTTTTCTGTGGAAGTGATTCTTTCTTGTAGCGCTCCCATTTCCGTGGCCAGAGTTGGCTGATAGCCTACAGCCGAAGGCATCCGGCCCAACAAAGCTGACACTTCTGAACCAGCTTGAGTGAAACGAAAAATATTGTCAATAAACAGAAGGAGATCCTTACCCTCTTCATCACGAAAATATTCAGCCATGGCCAAGGCCGATAAGGCTACCCGCGCTCGAGCTCCTGGTGGTTCATTCATTTGACCAAATACCAGAGCGGTTTTTTCCAAGACTCCGGACTGTTCCATTTCCCGATACAGGTCATTCCCCTCTCGGGTCCGTTCACCTACTCCGGCAAACATGGAATAACCACCATGTTCTTGAGCGATATTACGGATCAATTCCTGGATAACGACGGTTTTGCCAACTCCGGCCCCACCAAATAAACCTACCTTACCACCTTTCAAAAAAGGACAGATGAGGTCAATTACTTTTATACCGGTTTCTAAGACTTCACTCTTGGTAGATTGTTCTTTGAAATCAGGCGCCGCGCGATGGATGGGCAAAGTATTTTTTACTTTTACTTCTCCTTTACCATCAATTGGTTGGCCGAGGACATTAAACATGCGACCCAAAGTGACTGGCCCGACCGGTACATTGATTGGCGCTCCAGTATCAATAACTTCTGCTCCTCTTTGCAGGCCATCAGTCGAGTTCATGGCAACAGTCCTAACCATATTGCCACCCAAATGCTGCTGTACTTCGAGAATTAAAGTCTGGCCATTATCTATTTTAGTTTCCAGAGCAGTATATAAACTTGGTAGTTTGTCCGGAAAATGGACATCAGCCACCACGCCAATGATTTGCGCGATTTTTCCAGTGTTGGTTGTTTTGGTCATATAAAAATATTGATAATTAATTGTATATTTTATTCTAAAGCGGCAGCTCCGCCCGTAATTTCGGCAATTTCTTGAGTAATACCAGCCTGACGGGCTTTATTGTAATTCAAATTCAATTCTTTAATCATATCATCCGCCGCGTCCGAAGCATTGCGCATGGCCATCATTCGAGCACTGTGTTCCGAGGCCGCAGATTCCAAGACTGCCTGCAATATCTGCACTTCTACTAGACGAGGTAGGATAATGGATAAAACCTTTGTCTTGTCAGGTTCAAAAAGATAATTATCAATATCCAATTCAGGGTTCCGAGGAGGAAGAGTCGGGTTGGTTTCCCCGGTGTCCTCAATCATTTTTTCCAAATCTTGTTCAGAAATCGGCAAAACTTGCCGCAATCTCGCTTCTTGCCTAATTGTTGACTGATAATCGGTATAAGCCACTACTACTTTGTCATATTTTCCCGTCGCATAATCGGTCACGGCGGCCCGAGCAATGGGCAGGATATCATTAATCCCTGGGGTATCAGAGACATCAGTATAAGCGGCAGTTAAATTAAAATTATTTTTCTGGGCGAATTCTGCTCCTTTTTTACCTAGACCAATGACATCAATGGCGATTTTTTCGTTTGCGGCTAATTTTTTGTTAACGACCATTTGTTGACCCATTACTTGTGGATTTTGCAACTGCAAGGAAGTCTTACGGATGATATTAGCATTAAAACTACCGCACAAACCTCGATTGGAGGTGATAATTATCACCAGCATATTTTTCACGGGCCGAATCTGTAATAATGGCAATTGCTTTTTTTGCGTTCGGGATAAAGAAACTAACAAATCCCAAGCTAGGCCGGCATAGACCCTGGTATTGAGAGCCGCTTCTACTGCCCGTCGCATTTTAGCCGCGGCCACCATTTCCATCGCCTTGGTAATTTTGCGGGTGTTGCGGACGGAACGGATGCGTCTTTTAATTGCCTTAGTATTCACCGGCATAATTATAGCTTCTTGAATTCTTCACAAGCACTTTTTAGTTCTTCTTCCACCACCGCTTCCCATTCTCCCTTAGCAATCTTGGCCAGCAAACTATTTTTTGTCTGACGTAAGAAATGGAGCAAACGATTTTCCGCTCCTGGAATATCGGCCACGGCAATATCATCAAAATAACCGTTATTGACCGCAAAGATTGAGGCCACTTGTTCTTCGACGGCTAACGGACTGTATTGGGGTTGTTTTAACAACTCCGCAATTCTTTGGCCACGTTCGATTTGTTTTTTCGTTTCCAGATCTAAATCAGAGGCAAATTGGGCAAAAGCTTCCAATTCCCGGAATTGGGCCATAGCCAACTTTAGCCGGCCGGCTACTTTTTTCATAGGCTTGATTTGGGCCGCGCCACCTACTCGGGAAACAGAAATACCAACATTCAGAGCTGGCCGAATACCTTTATAGAATAAATCTGTTTCCAAAAAAATCTGGCCGTCAGTAATGGAAATCACATTCGTGGGGATATAAGCGGTGACATCTCCGGCTTGGGTCTCGATAATAGGTAAAGCGGTAATGGAGCCGCCCCCATTTTCTTTATTTAACTTACAAGCTCTTTCCAATAAACGAGAATGGAGATAGAAAACGTCACCAGGATAGGCTTCTCGACCTGGTGGACGGCGCAAAAGTAAAGAAATTTCGCGATAAGCCCAGGCCTGCTTGGTTAAATCATCATAAACCACGAGTACGTCCTCTCCTTGATCAGCAAAATATTCGGCCATGGCCACACCCGCATAAGGAGCAATGAACGACATGGCAGCAGGGTCAGAAGCCCCGGCCACGACCACTGTTGTATATTCCATGGCCCCCATTTCTTGTAATTTGGCCACAATCCGGGCGACTTTGGATTCCTTTTGCCCCACAGCCACATAAATACACTTCATGTTTTGGCCTTTCTGATTGATGATGGTATCAACCGCAATCGCTGTTTTACCGGTTTGCCGATCACCAATTATTAACTCTCGTTGGCCACGACCGATTGGGATCATGGCATCAATCGCCTTTATTCCGGTTTGTACTGGTTCATGGACCGGCTCGCGGGTCATTACCCCGGGCGCAATTTTTTCCACTGGATAAAATTGTTTGGTTTTGATTTCACTCTTCCCATCAATGGCCTGTCCCAAAGCATTAACCACCCGGCCGACGATCTGCTCACCAACCGGTACGGACAAGATGCGACCCGTACGTTTTACCGTGTCCCCTTCTTTGATATTCTTATAATCGCCCAAAATCATCGCCCCCACTGTCTCTTGTTCCAAATTTAAAGCCACTCCATAAACATCGCCAGGAAAAAGCAACATCTCTTGGGCCTGGCATTTGGTCAAACCCGACATGCGGGCAATACCGTCGCCGACCTCCAAAACTGTGCCAATTTCCTCCACTTCCACGGTTTGAGTAAAACTAGCGATTTGTTTTTTCAGGTCGGCAATAATCTGATTAGTAGACATATGAAATTATTTGGTTAATTGTTTTTTTAAATTAAATAATTGTCTTTTCAGAGAAACATCAAAAATCTTGTCCTCACTCCGAATGACCACCCCACCCAATAAAGAAGAATCCTTTTCAGTGGTGGCTACTACTTTTTCACCAAAAACCCGCTTTATCTTCTCAATAGTTCCCGGATCCAATTCGCGAGCGGAGGTGATGGCGATCTTTTGTATCCCGGCTCGTCTGTCCGCTACTTTTTCATATTCAGCAATGATTTGTCCAGCTTGATAAAGACGACGATGACGAACGAGAAAACGAACGAAAACCGCTATTGCTTCGCTCAATTCCTTACCGTGTAAACCAGCTGTTAGTTCTCCCAAAGCTTCGGCTAATTGTCGACAAGTAAATTTCCGCCCCATAGTTTACTCAATTTCTTTAAGACTCTGCTCAATCAGTTGTTTATCCTTTTTGCCATCCATTTTTTCTTTCAAGATTTTCTCCATGGTTAGAGTAATGAGAGTAGCCGCCTCTTCCTTGACACCTTTCAAGGCGTCCTCCCGTTCTATCTTGATATTTCTTTTGGCCTGGTCAATCAACAATTCAATTTCCTTCTTGGACTTGGCTTTTAAATCCAGAGAAGTCTTTTCTGCTTCTTCTGTTGCCTTAGATACAATGCGACTGGCTTCTGACTTGGCCTCATCCACTCTTTCTTGGAATTTTATTTCTGCCATCTGCAAATTTGTCTCTACTTGCTTTGCCTTATCCAGGCTATCATCAATCAATTGTCGCCTTTCTTCCAATTTTTTTGCCAAGGGTTTGAGAATCAAAAACCAGATAATCAGAACCACCAAGGCAAAATTGATCAATTGGAAAGCAAAAAGCTGGCCATTTAGACCTAAAGAAGCGAGGACGCTTTCCTCTCCTACCTTGGTTTGAGCATGATTTTCCGCCTGAGTAATCGGGATCTCGCCTTGGATTTCGGTCGGGAAATTTTCGAGTTCTATTTTGGTTTCTTGTGACATATGAAATATATTCAGAGAGCGGGGCAAAAATACCCCGCCGATCTGACTCTACTTCAAAGTGAAAACTACGACCAAAGCATAAATCGCGATCGCTTCGGCAAAAGCCGCGCCCAAAAGCATGGGAACGAACAACTTGCCCGAAGCTTCAGGGTTGCGGCCAATGGCTTCCATGGCCTTGGCCACTAAACGGCCAATGGCAATGGCTGGACAAATACCGCCGATCGCCATGGTGAAAGCTTTCGCCATCACCACGATGGATGTGTGATCCAAACCTTCCATATTTTTTGCATCAGAGCCGGCCGAGGGTGGTTAGGTGTTTAACCTCGCGGGTAATGCGGTTAAGAATAAAAGCCAGAAACCTAGCTTCTCGCCTCAACCTAATGGTGTTCTTCACTGCCGTGCGGCGCCGAGGTAGCCACCGTTAAATACACCAAAGTCAACATGGCAAAAACTGAAGCCTGGATCAAACCTACCAAGAGTTCCAAAAGCATGAAGGGTAAGGGGACAAAAGCGGCCACCAAAGCAGAAATAACTGAAATTAATACTTCGCCAGCAAAAATATTACCAAAAAGCCGTAAGGATAAGGACAAAACCTTGGAAGCTTCGGAAATGATCTCAATCAGGCCAACCGCTAATTCAATAACCGCACTGAAAATAGCAATCGGTCCTTTTTTGAAACTCAACACCAGATTTTTTAATTGGACAAATTTGCCAATTTGAGTAAAAAAACCAATGCTGAAAAAAGCATATAAATGAGAAAGCAGGACTGAGCATAAAGCCATGGCCACGGTCAGATTTAAATCCGTATTAGCTGGCCGAAGAAGCATGTTATGCCCCAAGGTGATACTGCCAGTACCCGGGAGTAGACCCAGCCAGTTAGAAAGAAGAATAAAAAAGAAAATCGAACCAACGATTGGTAAAAATTTGATTGTCCGTTTTCGTTCGCCTGTCACTTGATCAAAGTAACCCAAAACTATTTCCAAAAAATATTCACAAGCATTTTGTAATCGGCCTGGGCGTAACCGGTTGTTTTTGGTGATGAAGAACCCCAAAACTAAAAAAATGAGCATTGCCAGCCAGACATTCACCATGGTGTTAGTTATACTAAACTCGCCTACTTTGAAGATAACTTCGGGCGCCAAGGTGGGAATGTGAATGCTACCGCTCATAATTTACTTTTTGTCTCTTCTTTTGTTTGTTCAACTTTTCTATCTCTCCCGGTTTGATTATTCAGTCCCTGATACTCCCGGCCATAAAATTTCGCTTTTTTATAAATCATTCGACCGGATAAAAGCGCGGCCAAGACAAAGGATAAAATCGTATATAAGGGCGCGCTTTCTCTTTGTTCATCTAAGAATTGGCCAATCAAGACAAAAACGACTACTGGGACGGCAATGGCCAGGCCGAAGTCCCCGACTATCTTCAGAGCTAAAATTGTATAAGGCCGGTCTTTTTTATCAATTAGCATATTGAAGAAGCGCCCATATTTTATATTTTTTTCCTTTCGCCGTCAACAGTTTTTCCTGATTTCTGTGCATAAACCCCTCTTCCTCGGCTAACCACTGCCCAAAGTTGATATTTTAAACAAATCCTGAGTATTTCTAACTGTTATCTCCTGGACTTCAGACCAGGACAAATTACGCCATTCCGCCACCTGTTTAGCCACTTCTTCCACCATCCAAGGCTCACATTGCTGACCTCGGTACTTTTGCGGGGCCAAATAAGGAGCGTCAGTTTCAATTAATAGCCGATCCAAAGGACATTGCCTGATCACTTCTCGAAGGGAGCCGTGGCCTGTTGATAAATTTTTCTTAGGCGGAAAAGTAATAATTCCCGTAAAACCCAAATGCAGGCCCAAAGAAAGGTACTCCTGAGCTTGCTCCTGAGAACCAGTAAAACAATGGACAACGCCTCGAATCTGCCTTTTTAATCCTTTTAAAACAGAGATCATTTGCTCATGAGCTTCGCGCACATGAATAACCAAAGCTAAATCATGAACTCGGGCAAATTCGGCCTGAGCTTCAAAAGAGATAATTTGCTTGGCCAAATATTCATCTCGATCAATCGTAGCCGGAATATGGTACATTTCTAAGCCACATTCCCCAATACCCACGACCTTGGGAGATAACAAAGCCGCATATTTCTCTGGGACAAAATCCTCTCCTCGGGACTGGAAAGAAAATTCGGCCTCGTCAATTGGAGCTGCAAAAAGATGAATAGGGTGTAAACCAATGACCGCATAAAGTGTTTCTTGGGTAGCAGCCAATTCCACCGCAGCGCGGCTGGTATCTATTTGAGTGCCAACAATGATGCCGCCAACTTGTTTTTCTTGGCAGCGGCTGATCACTTCGGCCAGATTGGGGGCAAAAGCCCGAAATTGCAAATGACAATGAGAATCAATTAGCATAATCAAGAAACCGCCGCTTCTACATAATCTACTGTGGATTGGAGCATTTTGAGTGCCTCAGGTAAGAGGGGTAGTAGAATATTGACCACTAGATCCAGACGAGGGGCCAGAACCGAATCAGCCAAAAACGACATGATTTTTTCCGATAAAGGAAAACGTTCGACAAAATAAATAATCAGACCAATGGTCAATAATCCTTCAAACAGGCCGAGCAACATTCCCAAAAAACGGTTCAACCCCTTGATAAAAGGAAGATTGGTTATCACACTGGCGACCTTGTCGACGATCCAAAAACCAAATCCCACCAATCGATTAATGATAATAAAAGCAATAATAAACACCAGAACTTTAGGGGCATTTCCTTCCCAACCAGTAATTTTCATCAACCAGTCGGCCATGGGTTCATAATAACGACTGGCTAAATAGGCTCCTAGAATTGTTCCCAAAAGAGAACCGGCCGTATGCACCAAGCCGAACCACAAACCAAAAAGCCCGAAACCGCTGATGATGATGAGAATTATGACATCTACTAAAGCCATAAGATTAAGGTTAATCCAAACGAGGAAACAACTGTTCCCCTTTGTTTATCTTCGTCCCCGGAATCAGTCTCCCCCATTCGCTGGTTTGTCCTTGGCTCTGTCCAGCCAAATTTAAACCGGAAAGAATTTTTTCCGCTGTAGTTGGCAAAAGAGGCAACAAGGCCAGAGCCAAATGACGCAAGCCTTCGCTCCACTGGTAAAGCCAGGGTAGAATATCAATACCTTGTTTCACTTTTTCCCATGGTTTGTTTTCTGATATCTGCTGATCCATTCTAGTGACGAGAGCATTGGTGAGTTTGGTCACTTCTGTAAAATTATACTCCGCGAACCAATGATGGTACTCTGTCCAAAAATTTTCTAAACCCAAAGTATCCGGAGCCAGGGCGGGAATTTCACTCTGGCTATATTTTTCGATCATCGTCAAAACTCGAGAGGTTAGATTCCCCACCCCATTCACCAAGTGAGCTTGGTACAGTTCTTGAAAAATTTCTTCTGAATAATTCCCGTCGCCATGGGCCGGAATAGCCTGAAGAAGATAGTAACGAACTGCATCTGTGCCATATTTTTCCACCACTTCATAAGGATCAATCACGTTCCCTAAACTTTTACTAATCTTCTCTCCATTGGCAGTGACATAACCATGAATAAATTCTACTGTCGGCAACTTTACTCCCGCCGATAACAGAAAGGCTAACCAATAGACTACATGAAATTTACCAATCCCCTTGCCAATGACATGAACCACTTCCCTTTTTGGTTGATCCTCTTGTTGCCAGTAGCGGACAAATTTGTCTCCCTTGTTTTCATAATCCAAAGCCGTAATATAATTAGACAATGCATCCACCCACACATACATTATCTGGCTATCGTCTCCAGGCACCGGTACCCCCCAACCATGGGCCCGCGCTACTGAACGAGAAATACTTATATCCTCTAAACCGCGTTCAATAAAAGCCAACCATTCATTTTTACGAAAATCAGGGATAATTTTTATCTGTCCGCTCCGCAAAATATCCAATAGTGGCTGCTGATAGCGGGAAAGGCGGAAGAAATAATTTTCTTCTTCCACTAATTCCGGCTCAGTTTTGTGATCCGGACAAAGACCGTCCACCAGTTCCTCATCTGTCAAAAAAGCCTCACAACCCACACAATATCTACCCTGGTACTTCTTTTTATAAATATCTTCCGGTTGCAAAGTTTGCCATAACTTTTGAGCACCCTGAAAATGCCGCAGTTCAGTAGTGCGAATAAAATCGTCAAACGATATATTTAACGCTGTCTTGAAATTATAGAAGTCCGGATAATGAGCGTCCACATATTCTTTGACCGGCAACCCAGCTTTTTCTGCCGCCTTAACATTTTTTAAAGAATTTTCATCTGTACCAGTGAGAAAATATACGTCTTTACCTTGCTGACGCTGGTACCGAGCGACGACATCAGTCTGAACATATTCCAAAGCATGGCCAATGTGCGGCCGCGCATTGACATAAGGAATAGCCGTAGAAATGTAAAATTTATTTTTCATAAAATACTCAATTGTTTTTAGGAGAAACCACGACCGTAAATTCGCCCCGGTCATCCACTAATTCTAACAAATGGACGGTCGATCCACGATAAATAGTCTCAAATTTCTTGGTGATTTCCCTGGCCAGACAAATTTTTCTTTCTTCACCAACTATCTCTCCCAACTGGGCAAGAGTTTTCTTAATACGATGGCCGGATTCATAAAAAACTACTGTCCGCTCGCTTTCAGCCACTGAATGTAAAAACTTATGTCGCCCATTCTTGTGGGGTACAAACCCCAAAAAGAGGAAACAGTCCGTGGGGAAACCAGAGACGGACAAAGCGGTAATCGCGGCACAAGGGCCGGGTACAGGTACCACCACTAATTCTGGCTCCCGCGCTAACAATTCATTGATCAAACGGTTACCCGGGTCAGAGATTCCCGGAGTACCAGCATCAGTAACTAAAGCCAAATCTTCACCCTCTTGTAATCTAGCCAATATCTCTCGCGTCCGGGAAACCGGACTATGCTGGTGATAGCTCAATGTCGGCTTTTTTATCCCTAAATGATTGAGTAATTTAATACTTACCCGGGAGTCTTCACACAAGATCAAACTAACCTCGTTCAAAATACGGGTTAACCTAGAGGAAATATCCTCTAGATTGCCAATCGGCGTAGCCACAATATAAAGCTTCCCTAAATTTGCCATATGGGACTAGATTAACAGAAAATTATCAGTAAATCAAGCAAAAACTCGGCCTTGGCCGAGTTTTTTACTTACTTCAAACTAATCGCCCCAGTCGGGCAGCTATCAGCCGCCGCCTGAATAATCTCTTCCGTATCTTCAGCCGGTTCCAGAGCCTGAGCTTTATTATTATCTTTTATTTGAAACGATTTCGGGGCTACGGCGGCGCAAGCGCTGCAGCCAATACATTTTTCTTCATCAACCCAAGGTTGCATAAGACATTATATTTATGATTTATTCTTTATTTTTTCTTTTTCCTCCCAATCTTTAATCGCTGCTCGTAAAGCTTGATCTCCTAAGACCGAACAATGGACCTTACGCGGCGGTAATCCTCCCAAACGTTTGATAATATCGGCAGGGGTAATCTGCAAGGCTGCTTCCAAACTCATTCCACCATTCTCTAAAATCATTTCGCTCAACATACTGGTAGAGGCAATCGCGCTCCCACAACCAAATGTCTGCCAACGACAATCCGTAATTTTTTTCTTTTCTTTATCCACTTTGATCCAGATAACCATTTCATCACCACAAGCGGGCGAGCCTACCCGGCCCATACCATCAGCCGCAAAATCAGCTTCCTGGCCATGAGGCAAAAGATTACGGGGATGAAAAAAATGATCCTTGACGACCTCGCTGTAAAGCCAAGTCTGGCCATCTTGACCAATAATTTTTGCGCTTTGATCCATATTATTTTATTCGAGAATTTAAAGGGGAAATCTCCCGGAGACGGGCCACAATTGGTCCTAAATACTTAATCACATAATCCAGGTCCGTCTTAGTCGTCCTTTGTCCTAAAGTAAACCGCAAACTACTGTGTGCCACTACTGGTGGCAAACCACAGGCTGTTAGAACGTGGGAAGGTTTTAAAGACAAAGAACTACAAGCTGAACCAGTGGATACCATCACTCCATATTCGTCCAAATACAATAACAAAGCTTCGCCTTCAATACCAGTGAAAGAAACATTTAGATTGTTAGGTAAACGAACATCTGGATTAATTAATTCGGGACCATTGAGGGCAACATCAGGAACGGTGGCCTGGATCTTCTCCCAAAAATACTGGCGTAAGGTAAATAATCTTTGATTCTCTTTCTCACGGTCTTCTTGAGCCAATTCCAGAGCCTTAGCTAGGCCTATAATACCAGCAGTATTTTCCGTACCGGCCCGTAATTTAAATTCCTGGCTGCCTCCCACCATCTGCGGATGCAAAGACACCCCTCGTCTTTTATATAACACTCCAGTACCTTTGGGACCGTAAATCTTACTGCCATTCAAAGTCAACAAATCAACATGATTTTTTTCTACTGATAGATCCACGACACCAGCCGCTTGGCAAGCGTCAGAATGAAAAAATGGAAAAGGAGTATTTTTTGCCTTACGCCACTTGAGTATTTCCCGTCCGATGTCGGCAATAGGATAAATGGTGCCAATTTCATTGTTAGCGTACATGATAGATACCAAAATTGTCTCTGGACAAATGGCCGCAACCAATTCCTTCAAATCTATGTTCCCCTGTCTATCCAAAGACAAATAGGTCACTTGAAAACCTTGCTTTTCCAACTCCTGTAAGGCATGAAGAACCGCAGGATGTTCTCCGGCTGTAGTGATGATGTGTCTACCTTTTTCCTTATTGGCTTGGGCTACACCAAAAATCGCCAAATTATCCGACTCAGTACCACCGCTAGTAAAAATAATTGAATCAGAAACCGTGCCCAAGATATCCGCTACTTGCCGGCGAGCGCTATTAATCGCTCCGTTAACTTCTCGACCCAAAGAATAAAGACTAGAGGGATTGGCGAACTGTTCAAAAAAATAAGGATCCATGGTCTCCCTTACTGCTTCTCGACAATAAGTGGTGGCGGCATGATCTAAATAAACAATCTTCTTTTTTTTAGGCTTGTCCGGAAACATATTTAAATCAATTCTTTTAATTTCATTTGCGAAAGTAGGGCCAACCAGCGCTGGTTAATCTCTCCAAAAATTTTTCTGGCCACACAAGTTTCTTTATGACAACGCTTACAAGCACAACCTGGACGCAGACAATCCATGATCGCACATGAACCTTCCACTGATTCCATCACTTGACGCAGACTAAATTCTGGCCAATCTGGACTCAATCCATAACCACCGCGCGCCCCCTTGTTAGCTCGAATAATTCCTGCTTCCCGTAATTTTTTGGCAATCCGCTGTAAGAAGAGAAAAGAGATATTGCTGTCTTGAGAAAACTTTTTTAAACTCAATAATTGTCCTGGGGACATTTTAGTCAAAGCCAGAACCAATTGCAAGCCGTAATCCGCTTCTTTGGTGAACTGGAGCATAGATTTGTCAAAAAGATACTTGTCTGGTATGATATATAAAAATTTTTCCCCTGTCAATCTTTATGTCTATTTTCCCCTATCCAATTAAACTAAAGGACAAAGAACAGCTCACCCCTGATGCTTTTAATTTTACCTTTACCAAACCCGTGGATTTTGACTTCCAAGCCGGTCAATACACAGAAATGTCATTCTCCCCCACCCTGACCCGCTGTTATTCTCTAGCCTCAGCGCCCCAAGATCCGGATTTACACTTTTTGATAAAACTCATTCCTCAAGGAGCAGCCAGCGAATTTTTACGCCATCTAACAATTGGAGAGACTGTGCTAATCTCAGAAGCCAAGGGAAACTGGATAACGTCCACCTCTTCTCAAAATCTCACTTTTGTAGTTACCGGTACCGGCATTGCCCCAGCTCGCTCCATTATCCGCGATCAACTTCTTTTCCAAGCCAGTACAGCGCCGATCAATTTACTCGCTGGCTTTCGCCAAGAAACTGACATCATTGCTCGGGCAGAGTGGGAAGAACTCCAACAACAATTTCCCAATCTCCGCTGTCTTTTTTCCTTATCCCAACCCAATGAGCAATGGTTCGGCCCGACAGGCTACATCACTGATCATCTAGATAACATTGGAACTGATTCTTGTTTCTTCCTTTGTGGCTTACCAGCCATGGCCACTACGGCCATTCAAAAAATCATGGCCCAAGGAGTGAGCCCACTAAAAATTCGTACCGAAGTGTATTAACTATTAGAACGGCAAGGTCAAATTGATATTACCCGCCCCGGATCGAAAATTTTTTTGTTGTTCGCTAATTAACGAAAAATCTACAGCAATGGGCTGTAAGTCCCCAGCCAAAGTCTCAATATAAAGCATCTTGTTTTTCCGGCCATACTCATACAAATCTTTCGTCACTCGGACATCCTGCTCACAATATTTTTTTACTTCATCTTTTTTTCCTTCCTGCCACCATTTTTGAGCTTGCAATCCATCCGCGCTCTTGGTCTGTTGCAAGGTCGCTCGAGCCAAATCATTGAGCTTGAACCGGGTGCCGGTTGTTTCTTTAATCACTTTCAATAAATCCAAATGAGGAAAAAGTAACAAGTCGCCAGCATAATAACGGTTCAGGATGGGCAAATCAAAATGTTCACTGTTGAAACCGATCAAACGTTCGGCCTTTTCGAACAGCGGCCACAATTCGCCCAATTCTGATTCCTCAAAAGAGCGATACTGATCATTCTCAAACTGGTAAATGGAAACTACGGTCAATTTCTGGCTGTTAAAATCCTTGATATCCCCAAGGGTTTCAATATCAAAAACGATTTCTTTGGACATATATTTTTCCCCATTTTACCACAAAGTTTTTTTCTTGGCCACCCCCTTCTCTTGCTTCTTCCCTGGATATCCCCTATGATACTCCCCGTATGTCTGATCAAACCTCACTTACTCCCTGTCTGATCGTGCGCTATGATGAAATTGGCCTCAAAGGACACAATCGTCTTCACTTTGAACAAATCCTTTCTCAGAATATCCAGAAAAAAATAATCAACCAACAACTTTCTGGCCAGATTGTCCGTTATTACGGTCGTCTGGTAATCTTTCCGACCACCCCTCCTCAAGAAAATGAATGGCAAGAAATTTTAGGCACCACTTTCGGCCTAGCCAATTTTTCTTTTGGTTGGAGCGTGAAAAAAGATTGGGGGGAACTCCAAAAAGCAATCCGACAATTAATCCCGATCCTGTCTTTTGCTACTTTTCGCCTCAGCACCCAACGCACGGACAAAAACTTTCCTCTTGATTCCTTGAGAATAAACCAAGAATTGGGGCAAATCGTCAGTGATTTGACCAAGAAGAAAGTGGATCTTCACCACCCGGAATGCGAAATTGTGATAGAAGTAACGGAAAAAGATATCTTGATTTCCCACCAAAAACATCCTGGCTTGGGTGGATTGCCCGTAGGCAGTAGCGGCCGGGCTGTTACTCTGTTATCGGGTGGCATTGATTCTCCGGTCGCCGCCTATCTTGCCATGAAACGCGGTCTGGAACTAGTTTACGTACATTTCCATTCGGCTCCTTACACGGACCAAGCCTCTCAAGAAAAAGTCAAAGAATTGAAAAAACGCTTGGACCGTTTTCATCATAATGAAAAATTGATCTTCATCCCATTCGGCGAGATTCAAAAACAAATAATGCTCCAGACCCCGGACAATGTCCGAATTATTCTGTATCGCCGCTACATGCTCCGTCTGGCTGAAAAAATAAGCGAACAAGAAAAGGCCATGGCATTGGTGACCGGCGATGCCTTGGGCCAGGTCGCTTCCCAGACTTTAACTAATCTTAGAGTAATTTCAGACGTAACCAAATTACTAATTCTCCGTCCGCTCATCAGCTTTGACAAAAATGATACGATCAAAAAAGCCAAAGAAATAGGAACCTACGAAGTATCCATTCTCCCTCATCAGGACTGTTGCAGTGTTTTTCTTCCCAAAAGACCTGATACTCAAGCCAACTTGGAAAAAATAATCCAATATGAGAAAGATCTGCCCTTGGCCGAGTTATTAACCAAAAGTCTGGAGATAAAATAATTAATTACCAAACGTAAACACAAAAGAGCTTTTTAGCTCTTTTGTGTTTATATCCAACACCAAACCCTATAAAATAATATTAAACAAATAGCCTAAGATAATTATCCCAACCGTCACAATGCCAAAAAAGGCACCCAACAGTTTCAATCTCATCACCTTCTTTAATATCATAGCTTCGGGCAAGGATAATCCCACAATAGCCATCATAAAGGCCAGGCCCGTCCCCAAGGGCACGCCTTTGGCGATTAAAGATTCAATAATCGGAATGACACCACTAGCGTTAGAATAAAGTGGAACAGCCAAAATTACAGCGATGGGTACACTCAAAAAACCGGCTTTTTGAAGATAGCCAACAAAAAAATCTTGCGGGACATAACCATGAATCAAAGACCCCAAACCGACACCTACCACCAGGTACGGTAAGACCTTTTTTATAATTCGTCCTGACTCCCTTAGTACTTTCCCCACAATTTGTCGGCCAGACAACGCACCGGACTGGCGACAATGGCAACCGATTTTTTGTTCTACCAAGTCGATAACATATTTCTCCATTTTTAATTTCTGTAATATAAAACCACCGCTCACCCCAATCAAGATGCCAGATATAACATAAATCCCAGTTACTTTCCAACCAAAAATACCGACTAATAAAGCGAGAGCTACCTCATTTATCAAGGGCGAAGTAATCAAAAACGCAAAAGCCACCCCTAAAGGAATACCGGCCTGAATAAAACCTATAAATAGAGGGATCGATGAACAGGAACAAAAGGGCGTAATCGCTCCCAACCCTGAAGCTAAAAAATAATCTAAACCAAACAATCTTCTCTGATGCAAAAGATCTTTGAATCGTCTGAACGGCAAAAAATGCCGGATGACACTCATCAAAATAGTAATGACAACCAAAAGCAACAAAATCTTTACCAAATCAGAGACGAAAAATAACAGGACGTCTTTTAGGTGTTCATCAACGCCCGACCAGCTGTTCTGCGCCAAAGAAACCAGAGATGATATTCCTTCATTCATAAAAACTAAAATGATATTTAGTCGTCACCAGTATAGAATATAAACAACTAACCGCCTGACTAATTATCGTCTCTAATCGCTCAGCGGGACGTTCAGCTTATTTATTTTATACAAGTCCGGATCAATGGTCCTCATCCAACAATATCGACCAGCCTCATGATCCCAATTTTGCTGGAATAAATTATAGGGTGAACCATACTCTTTCATGTTCTGTCCCACCAAACCAGATCCCTCGCTGGATCGGGAAAATACTGCACACAGTTCAAAACTTAAAGAATCAATTATTTTATACTCATACATTTCTTTACTACCCGGATCAACCGGTACGATGAAACCAGTAATATTATCCTCCAGACTATTCAAACTGGGGGGTAAGCTGTCTTTTTTAGTCCAATAATCAACGATTTGGGATTGTAAAACCTGTAAATCATTAAGCCGCTGATCATCAAACCGTCGTTCCCGTTGGTCGGCCGGAGTACCGACGATGAAAAAACCCAAGACAATACTAATGACCACTACGCCAGCCACAATGAAGGCTAAAATCTTTGGCGTGTTTGACTTTAATTTTTCCCGTTTCAACTCCCAGATGTAATAACCAAAAACCGCTCCAGCCACAATGAGAACAACTAAGACCTTTAAAAAGAACTGAATGTTTAATTCACCATCAAGAAAGTTATACACAAAAATAATCAAGTCAACGATAATGGTAATGGCAGAAATAAAGAGGGTAAAATAAATGAGCCACTTGCGTAGTTTTAAATCTCTTTTTTCTGGTATAAGAGCCAAATCTTTAGCCAAAAACCAAGAAGACAACAGATAGGCTGGAACGGCCACAAAAAGGATAGAAGTGGACACGCGCACACTGTTCGCTATGGAAGTAAAGTAATAATTAAGCGGATCAGGAAAGATGGCGCTGATATACTGAATAAAGAGGGTGATGAAACCAATAACACTAAGGTAAAAAGTGACGATGTTAAAAAGATGTAAAAATACATCTTTCGGTGTGGTCTTGACTTCGGAGTTGCTCATAGAAAAAAAGGTTAATAGACAAAGTGAAATTACTAAAACTATTATACCACCAAATATAGAAACGATCATATCTTCAATGAGTTTGGCCCGAACCCCGAATGAAATCCAAACCAAATTAATTCCCTCTTAATATTTATTTTGTGACAATCCCTGTATTTAGTAATGTCTTACTTATTATTTGCAAATCCAGCTCGGAATAAGGGTTACCAGACAAGTCCAAAATCTTTAGATTAGACAAACCACCAAGTTCATAGGGAAGACCCGTAAGTTGATTATTAGATAAATTCAAAACCTCTAATTTCTTTAATTGGCCGATTTCTGCTGGCAACCCGGTCATTTTATTATTACTGAGATCCAATATTTTCAGCTCCTGTAGGTGTCTGATTTCTCCGGGGATGGCCCCTGTCAAATTGTTATTGGAAAGATTCAAGTTCTCAATATAAATTTTGTCAAAAACGTCTGACGGAACCGAATTTAATTTTTGACCACTATAATCTAATGTTCGGATCTCGGGGGATGTAAAAAAAGTTGTACCAGGGGTAGTCACATATGCACAACCTGTTAATAACAGTACTGGCAAAACCAAAAAAAATAATCTTTTCATAATTCAGATGTTAATTGTATTATATGATATATCATACATCTATATACAGAAAAGGTAAACGGAATGTAATGGTTCAATAATCATGGCCCGGTCTAATCGACCATATTTGATACATCACGAGGGACTAGATTGACCCGAATATTTTGGCGCGAAAATCTAACAAAAAACCGGAATTAGCATACCAGTTTTTTCATTTGCTCGCCTTCTGGGACAACATTCGAACCTCATTGGGCGACGAACAATCTGAGCTATCACCAGCCTGCCTTGTGACTCCAGACCTCGAACCTACCAGCCTGACCGAGAACCCAAAAAATTGAACAATAACTTCCCAGCCACGGATAATGACTTACTATTGACATCCATGCCTATTTGTGTCATATTAGCCATCGCAAGCGACTAATCGCTCCAACATGGAGGACGAGGTGGGGAATCTTTTGCAAAAATTCACAGGAGAACTTCTTGATCGGCTTCAAAACCAACGTTGCCAGGGAGATCCAGGCTGGAAAGGGAGGCACGGCTGGGTCTTCTCCTCAACGGCGCGAGGCCTGATGACCGAATGGGGCATCAAGACTTGGTCGAATCAGTTCGGGTTTGCCGTCATGCTGAAGAGTTACCTGGAACTCACGATGCGGAGAGAGCCAGACCAGACAATCCTCGAAGAGTACATGGGTAGGCTTGACAAAGTCGACCACGATCCAGAACCAACCGAGAGCCTGCTGGCCATCGGTACACGCGAGGGATGGTCCCGGCGATTCTGTGAGAACAGGGCCAAGTGGTACATCCACCTGGCGCGAACCATCCGGCTGGCAGTCATGTTTGCATCAAAGGACAGCACGCACGCGCAGCAGACACCCTCGTGATGTTCTTCTATCCCCTCCCCGATGCGGCCGGACTGATATCTGCCCCCACAGATGTCAGTCCGGCAAGATGTTATACTCACCCACAAGGTGAGTTTTTTGGTCCGAGTAACTAAAAGGGACAGTTAGGGACTCGAATACACTTTTTTGTTTGTCAACCCAGCCAAATAGTTTGCAATAATGGAGTTGTACAGACCAAAACAGGGCAGTGACATCGAACCCACTTATGTGGCTAAGATAAAAGAAAAAACGGACTGAAAAATCCGTTTGTCCCTAAAGCTCGCATACACGGACAGCTTCCGAACTTTTTTGTCCCAATTTAAGTTAAAAAGGCTGGAACTGTCCGTTTGTTCTTAGTTAAGTAATTCCACCTGCGAGTCGTTTGAGGCCTTGTTGCGAAAAATTGATAAATATTGAGATTCTTTCGCAAGTTTTAGAATTTGATCTAAATAATTTACACTAGCGTCTTTTTCGAGATACATTATCATACGCAAAGGTGCCATATATTCCTTAATTTGTTTTTCTACTGTTTCATAGTCTAAAACACCAGATTCGTTGTAAGGCGTTACTACGGCCATTCCGGTAAATTGAAAAAGCTCAACGATTGCTTCAAATTTGCCGTCGTTTTTGAAAGTGTTATCTACAATATAGAAAATATCAACCCCTCGATTGCTGAAAGTATCCCAAAAAAATGGAATGACCTTTGCAAAAAAAGCACGTGTATAATTATCTACTACTGTTAAGTTTGCGACTACACGATAAACTTTATCTACAACGAATACAGCAAGACCTTTCAATTTTTCTTTGTCTATTTCAACATCCCTGAAATATTGCCAGGCATATTCTTTAAGATTTTTTGGTATTGTTTCGTCATCTTTATTTTTTCTCATTTCACCAATATAAAACTCAATATTATCAATAATATTTGTAATATTGCGTGGTGTTAAACTTATTTCTTCCGCCGTCATCATCATAGACGGGCTGTCTAATAACATATTGTTAGTCTCTTCTTCAATCATACGGTTCATTGCTATTTCTTTGGCCAATTCTTCGCTTTCGGCTTCAATTATAAATTCTTTTTTTATGCTATCACTTACCAATGATTGTGCTACGACATTAAAGTTTTTCATAATGGAATTGTTATATTATAATAGCCAAAAAATATATCCCCAATATAGTATATAAACCACCAAATACCCATGGGATTAAAAGTTCGATGTGAGAAAATGGATAATATTTTTTATAATCTTTACCTTTACCTAAAATTTCCCACTCGTATTTGTATAGTGATAATGGTAAATTTTCTTCAATTTCATGGATAACGGCAAATTTACCAGTGTTTAACTGTTTATAAGATCTTAATAAATACCCAAAAACTATACATATTATGATCCCAAGTAAAGCTAACACGACTTTGACCCATGTAATATTTTCAAAAAATTTGATTTGAAAAGACAGCCCGATGAGAGATATTAAAGCAGTATTTATGGTAAAAAAATAATTGTTTGCGTGCTGTCTTCTTTCACTTATTTTTTCTACACTTTCTATATAAAGTTTATATTGCTCAAAAAGATGATTTTTATAATCATCCCCGTAATCATTTTTATTTTGGGCAAATAAGTTACTCATAGGGTTATCTACTACCATTTACCAAACTTTTAACATTATCCCATGTCCAAACATAATACCCTTCAAGACCGTCCGGTCGTGGACATTTTTTATCTTTGTAACCCCGTAATCCTACCACGGGAATTTTTGCTTCTTTTGCCATTTCTATTTCGGCTTTAACTCCGCTACAAGTGGATGTTTTTTCGCCCACCATAACAATCATCAAATCGCATCTTCTAATTTTTGAAAGGCATTTTTCTTTCCATTCACTTTGATTCCATGGTTCTTTTACTGACCAGTCTTCCATATCAAATGGTGATCCATCATTTTTTGCTTGACCAATGAGCGAAGTTCTTAAAAATTCGTCATTGTCAAAGTCAAAGCTGATAAATACTTTTTTCTTGTTAGTAGATGTTGGAGGAAAATATATCATACTATTATTTTGCTAAATACTCATTAAGTAATGGACTACTTTTGAAATAAATGTTTCGTAGTCGTTGAGAATTATTGCTTCACCAAATTCGCCAGCTATACTACTTGAAACTTGTATAGGCATATCGGTTCTCCTGTTTAGATAGTATTCTGTATATTGAGCCCTTGTTTTTATCTCATCTTTATTACATTCCGGTAATTTAATTAAAAATAGTAATGTCTTAATTGGAGTGTGTAGATAAATGTCAACATTATCCCTAGATAAAATAATATATTTATCTACATTATGGTTTGTAATTTTCTCCCATTTTTGAATATTGCCTTTATTATCATAATAGGGCATTTCTTCTGGAATTATTAAAATTTGGAAATATTTTTTATTATTGGCTCTAATATTTGCTGTTTCACCAAGCATGTTCTCAAAATAATTGTTAGAATTTTGAGAATAGTTATTCATGACAAATTTTAGTCCAATTCCGGCAATATCTTCTGTATTTTTTGAGATCAATATATCAACTTTCTTATCAACATACCTTCCGTCTAGCGTGCCTTCTTTATTATCATTTATGCCCAAAGATTTAATGGAATAGTGCTCTCCTAATTTATCACTAATATCATGTGCAACTTTCCCGTGTAATACCTTTAGTTTTTCATTGCTTCTTGCTGATGTTTCCAAAAATCTTACGAATGAACTAGCGACTAGCTGTAAAAATTGTTGATTGTTCATAATGGTTAGTTTTAAGTGTAAATGAAAGAAATTTTTGTAAGTCGGCAGAAGAGAATGTATAATATCCACCGCTCTTATAATTTTTTAATAGTTTTAAATATTTAATAAAGTCTTCATTTTTTATTGCACGCTCGACTTGTTCAAAAGTAAAATCTGTTAATATATATAAACCACTATACACTCCTTTACCGGACGGAACAAGTTTTAGTTTTATGCTAGAAATATCCTTTATTATAGTGTTTATAGCTATTTTATCTTTAAAAACATCTTTCAGTGCTTGTGATCGCCCAAATAAATACCACAAACCGTCTTTACTCAAACTTCTTTTTTCTAATAAGCTCTTTTTTTCTAATAAATAATTGTATACATCCGGATATTTTTTTATTTCAGAAATATCTATTGGCTGACCTGAATTATTATAAGGGAATATACATTTGTGCCATTTACCATTTGAAGCTTTCAGAATATCTATTGTTAAATTATCAAACTTAAATTCTCCGATAAATATACTGTCGCTAAGTGTAGCAAAACCATTTTTTACAGAAATTTTTTTTGATATGTTTTTGTTATAATTTTCAATTTCTTGAAGTAATAAAAGGTTTTGTTTTTTTGAAATAAAAATGTTTTCATTTATAAATATGTCTGAATAATCTAATTTCTCAATAAATTCTGGAACTTTTTTAACTTCATTATAATTGTAATACTCAATATAATCATTTCTTTCATCTGCCTCAAATAAAGTAATCATGGTGTATGTAGTCGCATTAAATGGCTGAAAATGTTCAAGATCAACAATTTTATTTAAGTTTTTATTTTTTAGTATATATTTCCTAAAATTTAAACCGGCCTTACTTCTTAAACATGAACTCGGAGTGATTAAGCACATCTTACCCCGACTATTTAACATTTTTAATCCTATTTCAAAAAAAACTATATACAGATCTGTCATTCCATTTTCACTAAATTGAAATTTTTTAACTTCCTCATAACTATCTGCTAAATTATGAACCCTAACATATGGCGGATTTCCAACAACATAATCCATTTGCTCATTGTACTTATTGACTGTTAATGTATTTGCACAAATTAAATCCCAGTCTAAATTGTCTATTTCATATTTTTTAACTTCACTATTCAGTGCCTCATTACATTTTTTGAGTTCAACTTCATCAATTTCTATTCCGTGTATATATTTTTCTAAATGTTTTTTTAATAAATCTTTTTTATTCTTTCCATATTTTTTAATAAAAATATCACAATATCGTTTGACTATTTCGATTAAAAAAGCACCGTCTCCGCAACTATTATCTATAATATTTTTTTCTAAAATATCATTTTTATAGTTTGCTAAATCTAAAATATTGGTAACAATAAAAACTGGCGTATATATACGCCCATTATTTTTTATATCATTATTTATTGGTTCATTTTTCTTCATAAGACATGTGCTTATTTTACTCTTTTTACGGCTATCTGTCTACACTACTGGTTATTTGCCATTCGGTTTAACTTCGGCTATAATTATACCATATGAATAACTTAACGCAAAGACAAAAAGAAATTTTGGAGTTTGTAATCGGGTATATCAAGGAAAATGAGATGTCCCCCTCGTTTAATGAGATAAAGGACAAATTCGGTCTTTCCGCTTTATCCACAGTCCACGAACATATCACGGAATTGGTGGACAAAGGATTTTTACGCCGAGATGAGCGAAAAGAGCGGGGGTTATATCTTCCGGCTAAACGCCAACAATACATCGAGGTTCCTTTAATGGGAGCAATTGCCTGTGGAAAGCCGATTGAAGCCATAGAAATACCGGACGAATTTATTAGGGTTGCCCGTGAAGATTCATTGCGAGGCAATATCTACGCTTTGAAAGCCAAAGGCGATTCAATGATCCGTGAGGGTATTTTTGACGGTGATCTAGTCATTGTCAAAAAACAAAGTACAGCAGAAAATGGCGATACAGTTGTGGCAGTTATAGACGACAATCAAGCAACGCTGAAAAAATATTTTAAAGAAAAAGAAATGATACGATTACAACCGGCAAATCCGGAGTTTGCCCCCATTTATCGAACGGAAGTTGAGATAAGGGGTGTGGTAGTTAAAATAATTCGTAATTTTAGGTAATTATTTAAAAAAATATGACACAAACAGAAAAACAAAAAAATGGTGAGGTAACCAGACACTTATATCTTTCGCAAAAAGCGTTAATGGGTGAAACTACGGAAGAGGAAGATAAAGAGTTGGAAGAATTAGAAAAAATTGCAGAAGAGAAAAAGGGATAATAATCTTTTGCTTTATTGTTGGCATTTATGCAAACAAACTTTGCAAAACATCTCATGAACCAACTACATGAAAATTTTTGTTCACAAGATAAAAGACAAAATGCTCGAATTTACGAAGCTATTTTGTATTGAAACAAATATTTTTCAGCGGTTTGTTATCGTGTATAAGTATTTTAGATTTCTAAACACCGAGCCAATAATAAAAGATGTTTTACAAAAGATATTTGACGATACGGCTAAAATTATTGGCGAGCCGGAGGACAACATGGACGAGGATAAGTTTTTGAAAGTTAAGGGTGAAGCTCTTTTTTCTCGTGAGTTTTGGGTGTATTACAGTAATTTGGAAGTAATATACGGAAAAATGATAAAACTGCAAAAGTGTCATTTGTCAGATAAAACCGAGCTTGAGCAATTATCCAAGTTATTCTCCAAGCCCTATTCCAAAAAAATGCTTGAGCTGTCTTTTGAAGTGATAAACAGTGAGGTTTTTAATCGGCTTGATCAAAAAGTTTTTTGTGAGGACGACGAGCATGACGGCGAAACCTACTTTGATGATGAAAAAAGCATTTTGTTTGTCAAAGGCGAAAAGGTTATTATTAATCTGCAAGACAAGATAACCAACGCCCATAAAGTATTACACCACATTTTTATTACCAACAAAGGCAATATAAAAGACGACTTCTATTTTGCCGAGATAGCCGAGGACGAATTCCAAGAGCTTGATTACAAGGCCAATCCGGACAGCTGGAAACGATACCGCCGAACCTGTGAATATATCAACGACAAAATTGAGGAACAGACAAAAAATTCAATAAAAGATTTTATGATTTTCAATTCCGGTAGAAAAGCAAAAGTTAAAGTCAATCAAAAATACATCTAAATTGCACAAAAGTTTGAGCCAAAAAGTCCCTTAAAATGGGGCTTTTTTGTTTTGCACAAAAATCTTCCGGGGAACTTTTGTGAACCCTGATTCTTTATCATACAAGCACGCAAACAAGAAAGGTCGATTTGCGAAACTTAATTCATAAAGAAAAAAAAGAATATGTATAAACTGACTGGAATCCTCAAAAAAGAGGAAGTAAGGGAATATACCCGCAAAAGCGGAGAACAAGGAAAAAGCCGAACATTATTTATTGAGCCGGAGGGAACAATCTATCCGGTAAAGGTCAATGTCAGCGACATGGACTTCAAGGTCGGCAAAATCGGCGAAAAAGTAACTTTGGATGTCGCCATTTTCCCTTACTACATCCAAAACAAGCAGAGAGAACGGGCTTTCATGGATATTTATATCCCTAATAAAAAATAATTATGGACTTCATCATCACAGCTTCTACGACATACGCCCTCACTCCCGAAGCGTTGGATCTGATAAATTTTTTCAGCCAACTTATTACAGCTTCATTCGGGATATTATTCGGGTTGCTTGCGGTGGTGATTGTTCTAATTATTTTCAAACCTTAATATGGCCGGACTAATTAACAATATATTTTCCGGACTGGGTTTGAGCCTTGTTTTCCCATTGGTCTTATTCATTATTTTAAGCATATTTCTAGCGATTATTAACTCGGGCAAATAGTATGTGTTCCATATATATCTTACTAAACAATTCGTGCTACCTAGATGACTTCCAACTAATTGGAGGGGTCTTTGCTAAAGCGATTGTTCTTGGTCTGATCCTTGGAACAGTGGTCGGCGTGCTATTGTTATTCGTTAAGAAAATTAACCATTAAGACTATGTTGAAAACAATCAAAAGTCTTATTTCTGGAACTAAAGCGAAAGTGGCCGCTTTGTCCCTTGCCGTAATGGGCGGGGTCTTGGCCGCTTCCAACGCCTTCGCGGCCGTTGACGCTGATGTGGCCTCCACCACCTCTGGTGTAGTAACCACGATGAAAGAAAATATTGTCGGTGTAATAACTGCCAATATCTCAAACATCGTGATTGTGGGTGTCATTATCTTCTCAATCGGTTTCGTTTGGAAGTTGGCTCGCAGGTTCATGAAATAGGAAATGCCGGCGGGGGCTGGCGATCATGTTGCCAAGCCCCCGCTAACGGCTTAAAGATTATTAGCTATATGTATGTCAAAAATTTTATTTTATGTTGAAAAGATTAAACACAATAAAAGTGCTGACTGTCTTTGCTCTGACTGCTGTCGGTATACTGTTTTCTGCCGGCCACGCAAAGGCAACCGATCCGCCAGTCGGCGATGTCGTTCAGTTTACCCCAGTATCCAACTGGTCAACTTGGTTCATCCGTTATCTAAACGAAACAGGACACGGACAAAAGTTTCTAACCGGAGCAAACACACAGGCAATAAGCACGGTAGCGTTTAAGCTTTGCCGTAACGCAACAATGACAAAACAAAAAACTTTAACACTTTGTTCATCAGCAACGAATGGCTACTATGCCGGTTGTCAAACTCCGCTCGGTTCAAGAACTTTCTCGGCGAGTGAATTAAACGCCATGATAAATTATGATGTAAATTGTCCGGGAAATTTAGAGGGTGGAGCAAACGACGGAACATATTTTAAGTGGGCGTATTTCACTTTTACCACTCCGATTACTGTTTCAACGAACACAAGTTATTTCATAATGTTAAATAGTGGTAGTAGTGCAGATAATGAGCCAAACGATGTATTGCGAACGATGTATAACAATTCAAATTATTTAGGTTCAAGCGAAAATTATCCTAACGGACAAGCATATTATTACAAAGGTTCAACAAGATATACCACCGGTGAGTCAACGGATTTATTATTTAAGATTTTCAGTGCCGACCCGATAACGATCCCGTTTGAAATTACTTCGCCGTTAGATAATGATCCGGCAGAAGTTGACACTTGGGTTACTGTAACCGGAACTTGTCCGACAAACGGAGTAAACAGAATTGGGTTTGGTAACGACTGTCTTGGTTTTGACGAAATTCAATATAACATCTCTTGCACGAGTAATACTTTTTCCGGTCAATTCTTTTATGACGGACAAGGCGACAAAAGATTGATAGCCCGAGAAATTGACAGCGTGTCCGGTGATTGTGCCGATTACGACGATTTAATGGATTACAAAACATTGCGAACGATAGAAATTATTGAGGGCTACCCTGACGACTGGTATTTTAATTTTGATTATTACGACGATTACGACATCAAAATAAAATCCCCGCAGTTTGATACAGCATTAACACTTCCCGCAGGTTCAACATCGGCAAACTTTACTTTCGGATTTATTTATCCAACATCATCAACATTAAGCAATTTGAATTTTCACATCAAGCAATACGACAGCACCGGAGCTTTGCTTGACGAAAATTATCACAACAAAGATTTAGACGAAATGGCGGACACTTGGAATTATACAATCAGCTTAACCGCTTCTTCCACGCAAGCCCTCCATTATGTTGTACAGCTCACATACGACAGCGAAATGAAACGACAATATCCATTCGGGATATTTGTGTCCGATATTGATTTCAGCTACAACCCCGATGATTATGATTATTTCTTCCCACGATTAAAAACAATGCTTCGGAGCAAAATTATATTCAATTATTATTTTGCTTTTCACGACGGGTTTTACGATATGTTTAACGCCGATTACACGAGTGCCGGAGCAAACGACTTGGACATCACATTCAAAACAATGTCTGCCAACGGCCAGTACAACCTTGATATGAAAATATTTTCAGCCAGCGACAGCCGAGTGAAAAGTTTTACTGCGGGCGTGCGTCCATACATCACGGCGATATTATGGCTTGTGTTTGCGACTTATGTGATATTCCGCATTACTCATTTATTCAGCGATAACGAATAATTTTATGTTTGATTTTATAGAAACAATCCTTGTAAAAGTATTTTCGCTATTGCCAGACGCTAACCCCGACAACTCGGTGATCACGGCGGTCAACAACGCTTTTGCGGTGATGAACCCGACATTTGCGAAAATAAACTTAATATTCCCGATACACACCTTGTTCAAAATTCTGCTTATGGTTTTGTTTGTGGAAATGACTTTGTTTTTGATTACACTTGTTCTCAAAATGGTTACATTCTTTAAGCCATAAAAATTATGATTACCATTATCACCGGAAAACCCGGAGCGGGCAAAACATTATTTATGACTTTCAAAGCATTGGAAATGTTTTTGAAAGGTTATGATATTCACGCCAACTGGAAACTGGATTTTTCGCCGTATGTAGAAAAGAAAAAAATTAAAAAAGAAAAACTGGGTAAAGTTTTCTTTTGGTCGGAAATTCCGGAATTACTGCACATCAAAGGCGGACAGATATTCATTGACGAAGCACAGGGATATTTTGATTCAAGGGAGTGGCTGGAAATGCCACCCTCGGCAAAACAAAAATTTTCAGCACACCGGCACGATGTAAAAAAAGACGATGACGGAAATATTATACCACTTGATGTTTGGGCGGGCGTTCAACACATGAGCAACATTGATAAACGCATAAGAGATTTGGGACAACATTTTATTGAAGTAAAAAATTTGTTCCGTCTGTTTTTTATGGCTTCGTATTTTGAACTCCATGATCTCAAAGACGACAACACCAAACGGGTCGCAATTAAAAGAAAAATATTTATGTTCAATAAATTAAAAGCAGAGTGCTACAACACGCACGAAGCGGTTAATTTTATTGAATATCCCGAATTTCCATACTTTCGGGAATACTCCAAAGAATACTCTAACGACAATACCGGATTGATTCCGATGTCCGATGACATCCCTCCATACCACAAACAGCAAAAAAGGGACAGGATTCGTTAGAACCCCGTCCCTTTATCCGGTTAGGCGACTTTTTCGACCTGCCGGATGTAAAAAAGGTTAATCGTTTTCGGATACTTCCGAACGGTCTTACCCTCTTTATCTTTCTGCTCGATGACGATAAAGGATTTAATGGCCTTTTCGCCTTTCTTTACCTGATAGCCGTTTTCGAGCCAACGGTTAAAAGTTAAACAATTACTTTTCGGGTCGTAATTGTTCGCCTCGTCTTGACCCCAACGATCAAGAATTTGGTCTTTGACCAATTCGGCAGTAGTTGCCGAACCTGTCCATGTGGAAATAAGTTTTTCCATACTAAATAAATACACGGCCTAAATTATTATCCGTGGCTGGCCGTTTATTGCCGTATCGGACAAGGCTTGAAAAGTGCGTCTGATAGCTTGCCATAGTCAAGGTGGAGATTTGAAAAATACTACCTTTACTTTGGAAAAGCTGACGCTAAAATTAAAAGCCCTGATACGGGAATAAATAGCATTAGGTTTTAGGCAATCGTATATCCGGAACGGCAAGCATAATTTTTTTTCGTCCGTCTGCCCGACGGCGAAAAAAATTTGCTTGCGAGCGGTAAGCGAAGCAAAACGAAGCTTATATATCTAATCTTGATTATATCCACACATCTAAAGAAAATTATTATGGCTTTTCCCTACAACATGAAAGTTGTGGTGTCGGGCAAACAGGTTGAAGTTTATAAATACACAAAGAATGTCTGGCGGGACTTTGAAAGGACGCAAGCAAGCGTAAAAACTAAACCGGTTAAAGAGCCAAAGCAATTGGACATATTTGAAAAGATTAAACAGCAAAAACAAAAACAAGAATTTTCAGTCCACCGAACACGAACAGAAATTCGCCGACTGATAAATTCAAACCCGCAATTAAACAAATTTATGACTTTGACTTTTGCCGAGAACATCACGGATCTAAAACAAGCTAATTATGAATTTAATAAGTTTGTTTTAAGGTTGTCTTACAAATACCCAAAATTTGAATATCTGGCCGTGCCGGAATTTCAACAGCGTGGTGCGGTTCATTATCATGTCATTTGTAATTTGCCTTTTGTTCACTACAACGAGATTTTTGAAACTTGGGGACAAGGCAAAATTGATATTAAGCGAGTAACCAATGTAACGAACTTGGGAGCGTATGTCTGCAAGTATTTAGGCAAGGATATGTTTGATGAGCGAACTTTTGGCAAGAAAAAGTTTTTTCGTTCACAAACATTATCCGAAGCGATTGAGATTTTGGGTTATTTGGCAAAATTATTTGCGGAACGATTTTTGTCGCTTTTGACACCTGTGTTTGAAAAAACATTTGAGAGCGAGTGGGTCGGCGAAGTGGAATACAAAGCATATTCTTTGGATTCTTTCCCGTTTCCAAAAGGTTTTAATAAAATGATGTTGCTCCGGCCGATATGATAAGCGAGAACCTCATCAAAGAACTGCAAGAGATAGTAAAAACCCGCTACGGGGTTGAATTGAGCTTTGCGGACGCTTCCACAATCGGCAACGATCTTGTGGAATCCTTTGATGTTCTCGCCCAAATTGATTTTAGGGAAAAATACGAAAAAGATTGATTAAATTTGTGGCTATGGTAAAATATACACGCAACCCAATAGAAAACTAAACAGCGAAAGCTTTTATTATATTTGTCCCCAAAAAGGGGCGGTTCTTGCCGACAAATATAGCTTTTGCTGTATTCTGTTGGGTTGCCAAGACCGTCCCTTTTTGTTTTTAATTAAATTGATATATGTTTACATACCCCCAAGAATTAAGAGATGAGTGTAAAAATTATTTTAAAGAAAAATGTAATGTAGATATTGATGACGAAAAAGCAGATTTATATTTACATTCGTTAGCAAGATTTTATTCAGCTATGGAAAACATAGCAAAAGATGAATAGTATGGAAATGAAAAAAGATAAACGAAGCATATTGCTTTGTCGTGTTTCAAGCAAAGAACAAGAGGAACGAGGCTACTCGCTTGAAGCTCAAGAAAAATTATTGACAGAATACGCCGAACGGCGGGAATTTGAGATGTCAAAAATTTTCAAAATATCCGAATCAGCAAGCGGTCATCAGATCAGAAAAATATTTAATGAAATGATGTCGTATGTTAAGAAAAATAAAATCAATATAATACTTTGCGAAAAAATAGACCGCCTCACCAGAAATTTGAAAGACGCCGCCATGATTAGCGATTGGGTTTGTGAAAGCGATTTACGGGAAGTCCATTTTGTCAAAGAAAATTTTATTGTCAGCCGAAACACTAAAGCCCACGAAAATTTGGTTTGGGATATGAAAGTTGCGATAGCGAGATTTTACACCAACAATTTGAGCGAGGAAGTAAAGAAAGGGCAAAAGGCAAAAATAGAGGCGGGCTGGATTCCGTGCGGTCAAAAATTCGGTTATATCACCGACGGCGAAAAAGGACACAAGACCCATACACAAGACGAAACAGTCGCTCCGTTTATTAAGCGGGCTTTTGAGTTATACAATACCGGCAATTACACAATCAAAAGACTGGTTGAAACAATGTATAAAGAGGGTATGAGAAACAGAAACGGCAACAAGATAAATAAAAGCACATTCCACCGCTTGATGAGCGATCCGTTTTATTGCGGATATATTTTTTGGAACGGCAAAGAATTTGACGGCAAGCATAAACCGATAATCACTGAACAATTATTTAACGAGGTTCAAGATAAACTAAAAAGAAAGTACAAAGCCGGACAGCAGAAAAAGCATTTTCACACTTTCAAAGGGTTGGTCAAGTGTGCCGAGTGCGGTTGTCATATCAGCTGGGAAACGCAAAAAGGCCACAATTATGGCCGGTGCAAAGGTTATAAGCCATGCACGAGAAAAAGTTATGTCAAAGAGGAATTAGTGGTTGAAAAACTGGACGAGTTAATGCTTAAAATTAAGCCGAGAGATCAGGTGGTTATGGATTGGATATTAAAGGCTCTAAAAGAGAAAAACAATGACAAAAAAGATTATTCCGCTTCTACACGGGAAAGTTTAACAAACGCATTAAAGCAGATTGAAAATCGGCTTGATAAAATGTATGAGGACAAACTGGACGGCTTAATTTCCGGCGATTATTTTCAAGCGAAATCAAGCGAATTTTCTAAAAGAAAAAAGGAAATTATAAACGAAATGGGAAAGCTTGAAAGCACGATAGACGACTACTACCAAGTGGGCGTAGAAATCCACGAATTGGCCTACCACGCATTTGATTTGTTCCATAGTCATAAATCAACCTTTGACGACAAAAGAACGCTTATAAACCGAATTTTTGCCGGTATGCAATTAAATCCGGGTCAAGAATTTGAAGCAAAGTATTCTTTAGCATTTCAGTTTTTATCTGAATGGATACCAAAGCTAAATACTACTTCCGAACTCTTAAAACAGGGCGAATATTACAGAAAAACAGGCTCTCTCGAACCTGTTCATCCTACTTTGCTCGGGAGTAGGGACTCGAACCCCAATAGCCAGGACCAAAACCTGGAGTCCTACCATTAGACGACTCCCGAATGATTGTGATAAAGGATAACAAAAGAAAAAAATAATGTCAATCAAACCCGCAAATAACGTCGCATAGCCAATAAACTCGTCCCAATGGTTAAAACGGCTACACCAGCAAACTGACCAAGGATAAATACCAAACCATGAGAAAGGTAATGAGCCCATAAAAGGTCATTAGTCTGAAAGACTACCGCCACATAGGGATCAAGTAAAGGGATGGCACTTAGCACAATCAGACTGGCCACTCCCAAGCTTACTACACTAAACACCAGAGCCTCCACCAAATAAGGCCCGCTGACAAACCAATTTGTCGCCCCTACCAGCTTTTTAATCGTAATTTCAATACGCTGGGTATAGATAGCAACGCGAATAGTGTTGAAAATAATCAAAAAAGAAATCAAGACAAAAAGAATGCTCAAACCCAAAGTGAATTTCTCTACTTGATTAGTAATAGTCTGAATACGTTCAATGGCCTTCTCACTATCCGCAAAAGTCTTGGCTTCAATGATATTTTCATATTCTGGCACACTCATGGCCGTAATTATCTTCTCATAGTCTTGCGGCTCCTTGGTTTTGACAATCAAAGTCGGCCCAAGTGGATTCTCCCCCAATTCATCCAAGGCCGCTAAAACTTCGGCATTGTCCTTGTGCTCTTCACGAAAAGCCACCAAGACTTCCTCTCGATTGATGAAAGTCAAACCTGAAACTTCCGGAAACGAAGAAAGATATTCCTGAATTTCTGTCACTTCTCTGTTGGTCGCTTCGGGATTAAAGTATAAAGAGATATCAATTTGCTCCTTAACTGATTGGATGGCCTGATTAGTCAAAAAATTGATAATGATTACGGTATTGATGGAAAGTAACATCAAGACTAAAATCAGCACCGTCATCAATGACAAACTGAGGTTCCGAGCAATATCCTGAAAAGCGAAATTGATCACGCGAATAAAAGCGCGCATATTATTATAGTCTATATTTCCCTGCTTCCTGGTCGGAGACTACCCGTCCGGCATGCAAAGTGACCACCCGTTTGCGCAAGCGATTCACCACTTCCCTATTATGGGTAACTAACAAAATAGTCGTGCCAAATTCATTAATCTTTTTTAAAATCTCAATTATTTCTTCTGTATTTACCGAATCCAAATTTCCAGTCGGCTCATCTGCCACAATTATTTTTGGACGGTGGACTAAAGAGCGGGCAATCACCACTCGCTGCTGTTCTCCTCCGGAAAGCTGGTGGGGATAGCGGTCTAAACGATGCTCTAAGCCAACAATATCTAAAACTTTTGGTACCACTTCCCGAATCCGTTGCTGGGGTGAATCAGCCACCTGTAAAGCAAAGGCTACATTTTCATAAACCGTTTTCTTGGGCAAAAGTTTAAAATCTTGAAAAATAACCCCTATCTGTCGACGTAAATAAGGGATCTGGGCAGAAGAAATATTGGTTATATCCCAACCCCCCACTTCTAGCATACCCTCATCCACCATTTCTTCAGCAATCAGCAATTTGACCAGGGTAGTTTTACCAGTACCACTCTGACCAACAACTGAGACAAATTCGCCCGGCTTGATATCTAAACTAACATTGTCTAAACCAACACTGTCCCGGGTATAGTATCGAGAAACGCCCTGGAGTTTAATCATACAAAGTCCATTATACCATACTCGCTATTTTCTAGCTACAAAAAAACAGCGAAAAAGCTGTGAGCCACCTCGGGGAGTCGAACCCCGGACCTTTGCTTTACGAAAGCACTGCTCTACCAACTGAGCTAAGGTGGCATTATTCAATTTCTAATCGCGGCAAAATATCAATCGCCGGTTCTTCGTAAGGATGAACCTTTTTTAGACCAGTAATTACCTCTCGAACCAATGTCTGATGACAAATCACCTCGACAATTTCCTCATTTACTTCCTCCAATACATCAATCTTACCAATGGCCGGATTAGCACCAGACCGGGGACGAAATCTTCCCATTCCTTTACAGGAAAACGAACAAAAGTCATATTGTCCTTGCTGTCCGGCCCCTAATTTCCCTAACATTTCCCGAACTTTAGCGGCGTACTCTTCTGGCACAGTTACCCTAATTTTAACAAACTCTGATGTTTTCATAACCAAACGAGTATACAATATCTTAAAAAACCACTGCTGTCAAAAGGCAGGCAGGGATTACTCATAGAAAAACATTGCCTTGAATTATTAACAGATGCCAAAAAAAGTTAACTTGGCCAATTAAAAAAACCACTCCAAGGAAACTGAAGTGATTTTTTACGAGCGGATGAGCGGAATCGAACCGCCGTATCAAGCTTGGGAAGCTTGTGTAATAACCATTATACGACATCCGCTTAGGACCCTTATTCAGCCACTGTCACAGTTGCTTCCGTGGGATCAGGAGTGGTCTCAGTCTCAGAGATAACAGTTTCCGTATCCACGGTGTCTGTCGCCATTTCTTCCTGCAAACTCACAAAGGGATTATGTATTGGAATCAATATCTCCACCTTAGAATTCAAGACCTGGTCATCCATGAAAGTAAAAAAGTCGCCCGCTTGCCGAGTTTCTTCGACTTGGACAATGTGATATCCGTAACGAGTCTTGATTAATTCTGGGCTTAATTGACCAGCTTCCAGGGCAAATACTGGGGTTTCAAATTCTTCCACCATCATCCCGGTTCCGAACCAACCAAGATCTCCGCCTTTTTCTTTTGTCCCATCTTGGCCATATTCTGTCGCCATTTGAGCAAAATCCGCCCCATCTTTTATCTTCTGTAGCACTTCCTCAGCTTGTTTTTTCACTGCCGCATCCCCGTCTTCATCATTGACTAAGAAAAGAATATGTCGGGCCTTCACTTCTTTGGTTAAATATTTTTCATCTAATCCCGAGACTTCACTGGTGAATTTTTCCCGTAAAGCTTGCTCTAACAACAAAGGCTGAACAACCCGGACCAGATACTTTTCCAATGACCAACCATAACGAGTGGTAATCTCTTCATTTGCTTTCTCTTCATCACCAAATTGTTCCACAATTGTCGCTTTGGTGTCCGCAAACTCCTGCTCGTCTACACTGACTTCGTATTCTTTAGCCAAGTCAGAGATAACCCGATCGACTAATAACCGACTCAGGGCCTGGTCTGATACTTGCTCATCCGTCATTTGGGCCAAGGTCCCCTGTAAGCCGTAAAAAGTCTTCAAAGAATTAATATCATCAATATAGTCCACATAAGACACACGCAAACCATTGATTTTGGCCACTGGTAAGTTCAAAGTTTTAGCCACAAACATCGTTAATCCATCTTGGCTAACTTTTTTCATTCCCCGCATCCCTAAACCCACAGCGATCAGCAAAGCCAAAACTATCACCCCTACCAAACCCAGGACGAATAGCTTGACCATCGATCCCAATCCCATATTTGAGCGCGGACTAGCTTCGGGCTGATTTTCTTGATTTTCCATAGTCTAATTAATTATTGGTTATTTGTCTTATGAAGGAAATAATACCACCATTTCCGGGGATTACTCAAGGGGGCATCCTCCACAGCCTCAGAACCACTCTCTACCTCGGTTAAAGGTTGGTTTTGGAGAATGATTACGTTTTCTCCCGGCTTTTTCATATTTAATTCCACCCGCGCCTTTTCTTCTACAAAAGCCGGGGAAGTGACATATTCCAAAATCTGCATTGATTCGAGTTTTTTCTTTTCCATTTTCTTGACCTCAGCCTGCAAATTACTAATTTCCTGCTTTATCTTGTAATCTTGGTAATAGGCCCGAGCATAGCCCAGGGCCACTAACACGGCTAAAATAAAACCTACGGCTAAAAAAAGCCTGGACTCAAAAAACCGCGTCCATTTTCCTTTATTTTCTCTTGACATGCTCTTATTATACACTCAAAAAAACCGTTTGCCTAGACCGGACGGCGTAATCTTTTTTTGACGCGGATAATTTCCTGTTCAACTTTTTCTACCTCTTCTTGATTCAATTCGTACAACAGATCCAAAACCTGGGCACAGGCATCGTGACGGTGATGATTATCTATCCGCCTTATAAAACGTTCCCGCAGTTCGTTAATTTCCTGCATGACCAGTGTTGGTGCTTTGACTCGGTCAATGATAATCTCGACTCGGCCGTTACCAGTCTGAATGACCAGATCGCCGTAATTGCCTAAAACTTGCCAAAAACCAGACTTGCGAACAGAAATATCTTCCACTTGATCATAGGAAACATCAGAAATCACTAAATCCAACAACCCTCGCTGGTCAAAATCAACGATCCGCTGATCAGAGATAACCGCCACATTTCGATCCCACAAAAATGCCGCCCGTCCCGCGATCAGCAAAGCCAAGGTAATGGGAAGAAAAAATAAAGTCTGACCCCACCAGCCATGGGCAAAAAGCCAAAAAGTAAAAAAGAAAGGTAAGGCCAAGACCAACAAAGTCAAAAGCCAAGACCAAAAGAAAGTTAGCCCATAACGCCGTAAACTGAATACAATTTTTTCCCGATCACGCAATGACAGTTTTGATTCAATTCCCATATTTTTTAGCAATTGCCCTTCTTACTTCTTCCCGGTCATCCCAGGGTATTTTACGGCCCCGAGCCACACAGATTGCCTGTTCACTCCCCTTCCCAGTAACCAAAACTAAATCCCCAGTTTTGGCCAGTTCAATCGCTCGTTCAATGGCCTGACGGCGATCAGGAATAATGAAATAATTTTTATTCTTTTTCTTACCGGCTTTTTCTACTCCCTCGGCCACGGCTTGCATGATTGATAGTGGATCATCATCATACGGATCTTCATCAGTAATGATAATCAAATCAGCCTGATTACCCATCAATTGACCATTTTTCTGCCGTCGACTTTGATCCCGACCGCCCCCAGTCGCTCCGGCCACCTGGATTATTCGGTTCGGTTGCAATCGTCTGACCACCTTATACAAGGCTTCCAAAGCTATCGGCTCAAATGCATAATCAACAATGACTTGAAATCCGCGTTTTTCGGCCTCAGGAATAAACTCAATGCGTCCTGGCGGATCTTTTACTTGATTTACCCCGTTTTGGATCTCTGACCAGGTCAAATCTAAAGCTCGAGCCAAAGAAATCACCACTAACAAGTTGTCCAGTTGATGATCCACATACAACCGAGGATGAAATTCGGTTTCGCCAATAAAAAAGTTCAACCCCTCCTCATCAATTTTTATTTCCCGCGCCACAATCGTCTGGCTATTTTGGTCACCAAGACAATAACTTTTTTTGTCTCCCCGACTAAAATAATACTTATTAGCAAAAGACAACCGCCCAAATTCCCGACAATATTCGCTATCGCCATTTATCACTGCCGTCTTGTCCTTACCATCCGTCCCACTGACCGCTTGAAAAATCCCCAGCTTCGCTTTTTTATAATTAGCTAAACCACCATGGGCTTCCAAATGTTCAGGATATAAATTGGTCAAAGCCACCATATCAAAATCAATAAAACGATGCCGATGCTGTAAAAATCCTTCTGAAGTTACTTCCACAATGGCAATCTCACAACCATTGTTCTTCATCTCCCTTAAATATTCCTGAATCTTGGTGCGGCCGAGCATGGTCATCTTTTGATCATTCAAACGACATTCTTCGCCCAAACAAAATTCAATTGTGGATAATGATCCCACTTTCTTCCCGTTGGCCATCAACACCTGGCGCAAAAAATGAATCACACTTGACTTACCACTGGTACCAGTGACAGCCACCAAAGTCATTTCCCGAGAAGGATGACCATATTTAAACGCTCCATACCAAGCGTACAGCCAATGCCGGCTATCCAACCAAGAACGCGGAATGACTTTTTTTAAATATCTTTTCCAATTCAACATAAGTTATGGGTAGGTTTGTACTTCTCTTGACTTTTCCTCGTATTTATATTTGTACTTACCCCATCATGGACCCAACCAAAGGAGGAACCCATGAAGAAGTACATGCTGAGGCCGATCGCGCATTGCTCGGACGGCTGTACCGGCGGACCTGAGTAGGTCACTAAACTGCTCCCGACTGGGGCTCGAAGCTGCATGAATGTGCATGCCTCCTGCCCCAGTCGGCCTGCACATCTCAAGGACGCAGGCTCAACTCGTAAACCACTTTTTCCAACTTTGCATTTGCTTGCTTGGCCTGATCAAACTTAGTACGTAGATAACTGACCAGATCAAACTCAATCAGTTCTCCAATTATTTCTTCTGACAAACCAGCACAGGCCCGCACTTCTTCTGACTGGCGAGCAGTAGCCAATTTTAAGGCCAGACGATATAATTCTCCTGGTAAATCACAAAGACCAGCGAGATAGGCATCTGCTGTCACAGGCACACGACGGCACTGACTTATCTTTCCTGTGGTCAAAAATTGAAAAAATAAATCCGCTTCCACATATTCTTCCAGAGCAGCCAGAAGCGAGCCTTCAGACAAAAGTGTCTGATTTTTTTTATACTTTCGCAACAGACCGAGAAGGATTTTTTCCACAGCTACTAATTTTTCTTTGGCTTCAACCAAATCACCGCGCTGGCCAGCAAAAATCGCCCGTTTGGCCAAATGCAAGGCTTGACCTGACTCTTTGATTACTTCCTGGCGTTGGGCAGAAAAACCGTGAATACTTTTCCGCAATTGACTGAGATATTTTCTATCTAACATACTTTTTACTAAAAAATATTTTTTTTAATCCTTCCAGGATAATCACATTAAAAATCCCATAACCGAGCAAGATCAACCAATATTGAGGAGCGAGTGGCACAGTGCGCAGAACCAACTGCAAGGGGGGCCAATACACTGCTGCTAACAACAAAATCCAGCCAGTCAAAACCGCCAGGTTCAAATAGCGATTCTCCAACAAAGACATTTGCCAAATCATTCGGTGCTGGCTACGAATGGAATAGATATAAAGCAAGGAACCCAATCCCAGACCGGCAAAAGCAATTGTCCGGGCTAAATTAATGTCCCCGCTACTGCGCCAATAATAACAGAAAATACCGAATAAAGCCAGACTAGATACTAAACTAATAGCCGCGATAAGTGAACGCATTGGCCAGTCCAAAAGCGGGGCAAAACGACGACGGGGCGGCTGGGACATGTTCTCTTTTTCGCCCCGATCAAAGGCTAAGGCTAAATTAGGGAAAGAATCCTCAATCAGATTAATCCAAAGGATCTGGGCTGGTAAAATGGCCAGAGGTAAACCCGCCACAATTGAACCACCAATCAACACTACTTCGCCTAAGCTCCCAGCTAAAAGAAAAATCAGAATCTTTTTGATGTTCTGGTAAATGGTCCGGCCTTCTTCAATTGCCGCCACGATATGAGAAAAATCATCATCAAGTAAAACCAAATCCGCAATATCTTTAGCCACATCCGTGCCTGAACCAACGGCTACACCAATGTCCGCGCCTTTCAGAGCTGGCGCGTCGTTTATGCCATCTCCAGTCATGGCCACCACCTCACCGTTTGCTTGCAAAGCTTGAACAATCCGAATCTTGTGTTGGGGTTCCATTCGCGCGAACACTTTAATTCTGTTCACCTGCTGTTGTAGATCTTCAACTGACATTTTTTCTAACTCCGGGCCGTCCATTATTTCACTCTCCATAGTAGCAATACCCAATTCTCGCGCAATGGTTTGGGCCGTGCGCTTATGATCGCCGGTAATCATAATCGTTCGAATGCCCGCTTTTTTCGTTCGGGCAATTGCTTCTTTGACATCTGGACGCAGCGGATCAGCTAAAGCGATGAAACCAGCAAAAACTAATCCGGAAATTTTTTGATTAGTCTGTGGTTGGTCAGCTTGAAATGTCTCTTTAAAAGCGAGGGCGATGACCCGCCACCCTTGGCGACCCATCTTGTCCTGTTGTATCTGTAGTTTTTCCTTCATCATCTTATCCAAATTCAGTCTTCCCCCCTTGGTTTGCACATACTCGCAACTCGACAAGACCACCTCTGGTGCTCCTTTGACATAAACTAAAGTTTCATGATCAACTTGATGGCCAGTGGCCATAAATTTCCTTTCGCTACTAAAAGGAATCTCCCAACGACGAGGTAAAATCGCATCTAAAGCTATCTTTTCCAACCCTGCTTCTTGTCCAGCCAAAAGCAAGGCGGTTTCAGTAGAATCACCCGACAAGATGGATTTTCCAGGTTCTTCAACTGAATCAGCCACGGTAGCGTCATTACAAAGGACGCCAATCCGCAAACATAGTTTTACCGGACTGTCAGCTAGATTTGGACTCTTCCACTTGGCCAAATCTGAACCTCGCCAATTTTGTTCCCAAGTATTAATACCAACTACGCGCATTGCTCCCTGGGTCAACGTGCCAGTCTTGTCTGTACAAATCACAGTTACTGAACCAAGGGTTTCCGCCGAAGGCAACCGACGGACTAAAGCTCGATGACGGAGTATGTGTTGCATGCCAACGGCCAAAATAATAGTCAGGGAAATTACCAGACCTTCGGGAATGGCCGCCACTGCTACCGCTACTGAAGTTTCAAAAAGTTCCAGAGTACGATACTGATCAGAAAAAAAACTCCCCAACAAAAAAAGTCCAAAAGAAATACTGAGGACAACAACAGTTAATACCTTTCCTAGTTTTTTTAATTGCTGCTGAAGAGGAGAATCTTGTTCAGCTGTAAATTTTACTAGTCTGGCAATCGCCCCAAATTCGGTCTGTGAACCAATAGCCGTCACCACGGCCTGGCCAGAACCACTGACCACGGCCGTACCCTGAAAGACCAAATTGCGTCTGTCTGCCAAAGCTTTCTCTGGCCCCAAAGTGGAAGTATTCTTTCTTACGGCCTCAGACTCACCAGTCAACGCCGCTTCATTTACTTCTAACTCGTTTGCTTTAATCACTCGGGCATCGGCCACGATTTTCGCTCCGGCTTCTAAAACTAAAATATCGCCAGGCACCACCTGCCCACTCGGTATTTTAATCTTCCGTCCGGCCCGAATAACTGTCGCATTATAGGCAATTAATTTATTCAAACGCGCTAAAGCCTGCCCGGCTTTATATTCCTGAATAAAACCAATCAAGGCATTCAAGACAGCGGTAAAAAAAATAACCCCGGCATCCACTTTTTCTCCTAAAAAACCACTGATGGAACCCGCAACCAAAAGGATAATGATTAATGGACTGCGCCATTGCTTACCAAAAATTGCTAAACGACTTGATTGATTACCACTAACTGGCAAACTGTTCTGGCCATACTTTTGCTGCCTTCTTTCTACCTCAAGAACCGATAATCCCGTCGGATGCGTCCGTAATTCTGCTAAGGTTCTAGCGACACTGAGGGAATAAAAAGGCATAGTGCTTGACTTCTCTTTTTGATTATTATACCATATGGCTCATATTATCCTAACGGTCCGGTAGCTCAGTCTGGTAGAGCAGCAGCCTTTTAAGCTGATGGTCCTGGGTTCGAATCCCAGCCGGATCACAAAGTATACAGGACAAAGCATCAGACGAGCTATATGGGCTAAGAACACCACTATAGTTAATTTAAGTTAACTACATAAAATAAAACACTCTGTTTGTTTAACGGAGTGTTTTTTTATACAACTTAAATTAAGCCACTTGCAATCTTTTCTCTACTATTTCCAACCGCTCTTCCAAACGAGAGTATTTATGTCTCAAAGCTGCCAACTCTTGGTCTAATGTTTCATGTAATTTGACAAATCTAGCTACTCCCCCTAAAATTTCATCTTTAGCACCGATCAAATCATCCTTAGTCGCAGAAATATCTAATTTTTCTTCAATATTAACAACTTTAATAGCGAGCTTACCCACTTGGTCTTCAACTGTATCTAACTTAATTAAAATTTTATCCAAGATTTCTTCTTGACTCATATAAATGATTTATGCAGATATTATATAATTTAACACACCTTTTGTCAAACTAATGATTGGGTCTAAAAAACATAGAGTTTAAAGACCTCTCACCACTTTTGTATCGTATTTTCTTTAGTTTTTCAGTTCAAATCTGGCTAGACCCCTAATTGGTCCCACCAATAAAAGGCCACTCCCTTCAATGAAGTTATTTTTGGTATTAAAAACTACTTATGATAAAATTTGTGAGTAATCTGGCACTCTGATGGATATCAGGGTGGCTATTACCAACAAGGGGAGGTGCCCAATGGTCATGGTCAAATCAGGAAACGACGCATTTGCGGAACTGGTGCATCGACTGTCCAATCATCAACCAACTCAGGCTGTCAGCCTGGAGCAGGACGATGAGAACTGGCTGGTGGCACTGGTCACCACCGATGGTCGGGAAGTAATCCGGATCCAACGGCAGGCGCCGTGTCGCCGGGAAGAAGTTGCCAAAACCATTAGCCAGCTCAGAATCCCCAACCCCACCTGTCTACTCTCCATTACCAGAGAAGGCCCCCGCCCCTTCGGATGGGTGGTCGTTGATCCGCTGACTCTGGAACACCGTGGAGAAAGCACTTTCTACCGCCAGGTCGTCTGACCCCGCCTGTTCTTTCCCGTGAGCCGGACACGTTCAAAGGCCGGCCTCTCTGTCTTTAATCAAATACATCCCTGTATCTTGTCTACAGACATCAGACAAAAAATCCCGTCTCGAAGGTGGGATTTTTTGTTTGTGTAAAAAATAAAATTTTGATCAGCCATTATTTTTCTTTCGAGCAGAACGAATCCGATCATTTTCCGTCAATAATTGTTTGCGTAAACGTACACTTTGAGGCGTGATTTCTAAATATTCATCTTCGGCAACAATCTCCAAACCTCGTTCCAGGGTCAATTCCCAAGGCGGGGTTAATTGGATGGCAATATCCGCACTAGAAGCCCGCATATTTGTAAGATGCTTGCCTTTAATAGGGTTAACCACCATATCCTGGCCTTTGGCCGTGTTACCGATCACCTGTCCCTCGTACACGTCTAGATTTGGACCGACATAAAGCGTCCCTCGATCTTGAAGATTAGAAAGGGAATAAGAAAGCACTCGTCCGGTTTCTCCAGAAATCATCGAACCCACGTCTCGACGATCAACATCACCAGCAAAAGGACGAAAGCCGAGAAATTCACTACACAATATCCCTTCGCCGCGGGTATCCACAATGAACTCGCTACGATAGCCGAGTAAACCACGAGTCGGAATCTCAAAAATCAACCGTGAATGATTTTGTTCCTGTCGCAAATCACGCATCAAACCTTTACGTCTGGCTAATTTTTCAATTACGATACCACAGAGATCCGGTGGCACATCAACAGTCACTTCTTCATATGGCTCCATTTTCTGCCCCTCAATTTCTTTGATAATGACCTGCGGCTGGGATACTTGGAGTTCAAAACCCTCTCGTCGCATATTTTCCAACAAGATGGCAATGTGTAATTCACCCCGGCCATAGACTTTATAATAATCAACGGGTGTGAAATCCAAACGCAAACCCACATTCACTTCCAATTCTCTTTCTAATCTCTCTTTTATCTGTCGGTTAGTGACAAACTTTCCTTCCCGACCGGCAAAAGGAGAATTGTTTACCAAAAAATTTAAGGAAATTGTTGGCTCATCAATCCGAATCGCGGGCAACAATTCCTGATTAATATCCAGGCAAACCGTATCGCCAATATAAATGTCAGCCAAGCCAGCCAACATAATAATATCTCCGGCCACCACCTCCTCAACCTCTTTTCTTTGCAAACCATGAAAGGTGAACAGTTTGGTAATCTGGCCGTTGATTACTTGGCCATCAATCTTTTTCAAAAAAACCCGATCTCCGGTTTTTACCGACCCCTGATACACTCGCCCGATACCCAAACGACCGAGATAATTATCATACGCTAGATTGAAAGGTTGAAAAGAAAAAGTCGCTTTTGTGTCTGCTACTACAGACGGAACTTTTTCTAAAATAGTATCCAACAATGGCGTCAAATCTGTTGATTCGTCTGTCAATTTCTTTTTAGCAATCCCCTGCTTGGCAATGGCAAAAACAGTAGTGAAATTTAACTGTTCATCGTTGGCTCCTAAATCCAGAAACAATTCAAAAATTTTCTCTTGAGTCCATTCCGGTCGCGCCGCCGGTTTATCAATTTTATTAATCACCACAATCGGTTTCAAACCTAACTCCAAAGATTTTTTAAGCACAAACTTGGTCTGGGGCATCGGCCCTTCTTGAGCATCGACTACCAACAAGACAGAATCAATGGAACGCAAGACCCGTTCGACTTCAGAACCAAAATCCGCATGCCCGGGAGTATCAACAATATTGATTTTCGTGTTTTTATAAAAAACCGAAGTATTTTTTGAATAAATCGTAATACCCCGCTCTTTTTCCAAGGCGTTACTGTCCATGCTCACGTTGTCATCGGTCACCATGCCCGTCTGACGCATCAAAGCGTCGGTCAGTCGCGTTTTACCATGATCAACGTGGGCGACAATGGCGATATTACGAATTTCCATAACTGTAATAAAAAAACCGCTTAACACAGCACCGCTGAGCTAAGCGGACTAGCCCCATAATATCATTTAATCCTTCCCCTGTCAATACGGACCAGAATAGATTACTCTGTCGTCTGACCAGAAAACTCTTCATCATCAGCTAAAGCCTGGGCCTTGGTGTCATGTCTTGTACCATCTTCATGATGAGGCGGAGAATAGATAGTATATAATTTCAATGACTCAGTTAAGGAAGTGTTGATTACGTTGTGCTCGGATCCGGCTGGGACCACCACCGCATCGCCATCAGTCACATTATACTCATGACCGTCAATAATGACCTTACCCTGACCACTTTCAAAACGGAAAAACTGATCATTTTCTTCATGAATTTCCTGACCAATTTCTTCTCCTCCAGCCAAGGCCATTAACACCAACTGGCTGTGCTTTCCTGTATATAACACCTGCCGAAAAGCGTTATTCTCCATGGTCAATTTCTCAATGTTGTCTTTGTATCCTTGCATATGTTTGGATAATAAATAATATTTCATATCATACCATAAGGATTTACCCAAAGCAAAAAGAAAAACAGCATCCGCAGATACTGTTTTTCATACCCGCCTTCCATTCCCCTAATCAGGAACTTCCTGAAAATGGGAATGGAGCCGAAGCGGGCGGGAAATGCTTCGGCTTTTCTCTCCTTAGTGGACGCTCCAACCGTTATTGGAGCAAATGATGGGGGGGAACCCCCCCGGCCAGCAGTGCTGGGGATTATAGTGCCATGTAGACACATCACAATCCCCCTGCAGAGCCGTGGTGCTGTCATGGTCGGGATCCGCATCGCAGACCCCATCGCTCGACAGCACGGCCATGCAGGCCAGCTTCCCGGAAGGGAGCACACAGGCCGCGCTACAACCCTGCTTGTAGGCGGCTAGTTCTGGCCACGGGCCCGCGGTGCAATCCTTGGTCGGATCGCACGCATCGCCCAGACTGTCCTCGTCCAGATCTTCCTGCTCTGGATTAGCAACTCCCGGACAGTTGTCCTGGTTGTCCACCACTCCGTCACCGTCACAATCAACGATGACCTCATGTTGGCACCCAGCGACCGGATCGCAGAAGTCTATGGTGCAGGGGTTGGAGTCGTTGCACGATGTTATACTCTTATTTGCCGAGCAAAAGCCTTCGGAACAAAAGTCATTCATCGTGCAGACGTTGCCGTCTTCGCAGGGAGCCGCGTTGTTCTTGAACACGCAGCCGGTGGCGGGATTGCAGGAATCGTCCGTGCAAGGGTTGGAGTCGTTGCACGTCAACCAACCCGTAGAAACACACTTCCCCTCGAAGCACGTATCGAGGGTACAGGCGTTCCCATCATCGCACGTCCCGGCAACGGGTACAGTCTGACAGACGCCCGTGGCCTGGTCACACGAATCGGTGGTGCAGGGGTTGGAGTCGTTGCAGTCTGTGTCGACTTTGCAACAGTCAGACACCGGGAAGGTCTCGCACTTGTTGTCCGTGCAATAGTTC